>Ga0308170_10000552_pt1 | contig 45033 bp, 52 predicted proteins | sample PhyBR2_2_FD_202136 | JGI IMG/M metagenome (GOLD analysis project Ga0308170, IMG submission 202136) | Phyllosphere microbial communities from UC Gill Tract Community Farm, Albany, California, United States - DLSLSB.R2 | ecosystem: Host-associated > Plants > Phyllosphere > Unclassified | place... | reverse complement strand
CAGGTCGTCCGGCGGCGGCGTGGCTGGCGACGACGACTTCGACAGCATCGAAGAGGGCGCCGACGCAGTGGACGACCTGGCCTAAGTGCCCGCCCTGGCTTCGGCCAGGGCTATTCGGTGGTGCTGCTGGCGGCGCGCCAGTCACAACGGAAGGCGGTGAACGGGGTGAGTACCACCGGCCGCCAGCAGCACCACCGAATAGCGGGGGCTTCCTAAATCCAACCTGCGGTTTGCCGCGCGGGAAAAAGCCCGAGCTGGTTACGCACTTCCCGCCCGCAATCTGGACTTTCGGGGGTGCTGTCGTTACTCAATCCGCAGGAAGCCCGCAAGGGGATAGGCGGCAAGCTCGGGAATAGGCAACACGAACAATGGCTACGTATTCGGTCCGCTGCAAACACAAGGCATGCCGCCATCGGCGCGTGGCGAAGACGCACCCCGAGGATTACAAGGTGGTGCCGGCGTGCCCTAAGTGCGGCCACCGGAAGGGCTGGCGCATAGAGAACCGTGCGTACAACAAGCGCGGGCTGTGCAACTGCAGCGGCGTGGAAATGGTGCGCGGCGTGCGGTTCCCACACAGGTCCACGCATCCACTGTGCGAGGAAAACCCGAACGGCGAGCGCAACCAGGCGCTACGCCGCGGCGTGAAACCGGACGAGCTGCCCTTGGAACTCATGGGCGAAGTGATGAAGGAAACCGATGATTGCCCGTTCTAAGACCCCGGCCGGTTCGTTCGGTGCCCGCGCCTGCCGGGCGCTGCGCGTGCGCCTCTTCACCTTCGGCCGCGAGTCGCTGCCGCCGTCGTTCGCTGCGTCCAACTGGATCGTGTCGCGCATCCGCGCCACGGTGCCGTGGGCGGACTTCAACAAGATTCGAGCGGTGTACCGCGAGGCCGACCGCCTCACGCAAGCCACGGGTGTGAAGCATCACGTGGACCACATCATCCCGCTCAACCATCCGCGCGTGTGCGGGCTGCACGTCGATAACAACCTGCGCGCGATCCCTGCCGGCCCGAACATGGCCAAGACAAACAACTGGTGCCCCGAGCAGCTTGAGCTCTTCGACCAGCCGGAACAACTGAGACTGCTATGACAAACACAACGAAAGCACCGCCACGCGCCGGCGCCGTATGGTTGGCCGACGAAGACGAATTGCTGCGCCAGCGGTTCGCCGCCAACTACTCGCTCAAGGGCTTGATGGCCGCACACGGGCGCACCGCCAGCGCCATCACGTCCCGGCTGGTCAAGCTCGGCCTGCTGGTCGCCGTCGGCCGTGACTACCACGCGGTATCGCAAGACCCCTGGACCACGCAGCAAGAAATTTCCTACGCCACTGAGCAGATTGCCCTCGAACTGTGAATAAGCTGTATTGCGACCTAGAAACATTCAGCCCCGTGCCGCTCAAGGACGGCACCCACCGCTACGCCGAGCAGGCCGAGGTCATGCTGTTCCCGTACGCGCTGAACGACGACAAGCCGCAGCTTTGGGATTTGACCGAGCGCGCGAAGCCGCCCAGCGACCTGGCCGACGCGCTGCACGACCGCGACGTGATGACCGTGTGGCAGAACGGCGGCATGTTCGACCGCGTCGTAACCAAGCACGCGCTGCCCTGGCTGTACGAGGCCGTGCCCATCGAACGCTGGTACGACACGCGCGTGCAGGCGCTCGCGCACTCGCTGCCCGGGGCGCTCGACAAGCTGTGCGAGATTTTCAACGTGGCCGACGAGGACAAGAAGCTCGACGGCAAGGCGCTCATCCAACTGTTCTGTAAGCCGCCCGCCAAGAACTTGAAACGCGGCCGGGCCACGCGTCACACCCACCCGCAGGAGTGGGAAGCGTTCAAGCGCTACGCCATTCAGGACATTCCGTCGATGCGCGCGGTCCACAAAAAGATGCCGGCCTGGAACTACCAGGGCGGCGAAATGGCACTGTGGCAGCTCGACCAGGCTATCAACATGCGCGGCGTGCAGATGGACCTGGACCTCGCGCGCGCCGCCATCCGCGCCGTGGATCGTGCGCAGAAGCGGCTGGCCGCGCGTACGGTGGAACTGACCAATGGCGAGCTGCAGCGCGCGACGCAGCGTGACAAGCTGCTCGCGCACCTGTTGGCCGAGTACGGCGTGGACCTGCCCGACTTGACCAAGGCCACGCTGGAACGCCGCGTCGAGGACACTAACCTGCCGTGGGCGCTGCGCGAACTGTTGGCCATCCGCCTGCAGGCATCGACCACCAGCGCCAGCAAGTACAAGACGCTCGTGCGTGCCGTGTCTGACGACGACCGGCTGCGCGGCACGCTGCAGTTCTGCGGCGCCAGCCGCACTGGACGCTGGGCCGGCCGGCTGTTCCAGCCGCAGAACATGATGCGCCCCACGCTCAAGCAGGACGCCATCGACGCCGGCATCGAGGCCATGAAGTCCGATTGCGAAGACCTCATCACTGACAACGTGATGGAACTGGCGAACAACGCGGTGCGCGGCTGCATCGTCGCGCCGAAGGGCAAGAAGCTGTGCGTGGCCGACCTGTCGAACATCGAGGGCCGCAAGCTGGCATGGCTGGCCGGCGAGCAGTGGAAGATAAAGGCGTTCGCCGACTTCGACGCCGGCATCGGCGCCGACCTGTACAAGCTGGCGTACGCCCGCGCCTTCGGCATCAAGCCCGAGGACGTGGACAAGCACATGCGCCAAATCGGCAAGGTCATGGAGCTGGGCCTCGGCTACGAGGGCGGCGTCGGCGCGTTCCTACAGTTCGCACTGGTGTACGGCCTGGACATCGAGGCCATGAGCGATGCGGCCATGGGGTCCATTCCCGAGGACGTGTGGGCCGAAGCGCAGGGCATGCTGGACTGGACGAAGAAGCAGCGCCGCAGCACGTTCGGCCTGTCCGACCAGGCGTTCATGGTGTGCGAGTCGTTCAAGCGCTCATGGCGCCGCGCGCACCCGGCGGTGTCCGACTTGTGGACCGACGTGGGTTACGCCGCGCGCCGCGCGATCCAGACCCCGGGCGTGACCTTCGACGTGGCCGACGCCGGTTTCCAGCGCGATTCGCAGGACGCCCACCACTGGAAGCGCTCGGGCGGCATCCACAAGCGCCCACGCCTGCTGCTACGGCGCGACGGCATGTGGCTGCGCATCCAACTGCCGAGCGGCCGGAAACTTTGCTACCCGTCGCCCCAGGTCGCCGACGACGGCACGGTGAGCTACATGGGCGTGAACCAGTACAGCCGCAAGTGGTCGCGCATCAAGACCTACGGCGGCAAGCTGGTCGAGAACATCACGCAGGCCGCCGCGCGCGACGTGCTCACGTCCACCATGCCGGCCATCGAGGCGGCGGGCTACGACATCGTGCTGTCGGTGCATGACGAATTGCTCACCGAAGCGCCCGACACCGCCGACTACTCGCACGAGCACCTGGCCAGCCTGATGGCCACCAATCCGCCGTGGGCCGCTGGTCTGCCGCTTGCCGCCGCTGGATTCGAAGCGTACCGATACCGCAAAGACTAGTTGCTAAACGCGTTAGCGTTTGCTAATATTCGCTCACGGCTGGCGACCGCCGGACGAAGACTAGGGGAAGACCGAAAAATGAAAAAGAAGCCGCTGCATCAGACCTTCAAAACGCACAAGGCGCCGTACTACGGCGGCGACAACCTGTCCCGCACGCTGCAGGAAGCCTATGAGGAATACACCTTCGGGCGTGCCAAGCCGCCGCGCCGTTCCTGGTTGCGCAAGTACGCGCCCGAGGTTCTGCTCGTGGTGTCGGTCGTCGCCATCGTCGTCATGCTGTGGGTTGGCCCCGATGCGCGAATCGGTCGTTGAGCAGCACCTCGTCAAGCGCGTGAAAGCGCTGGACGGCTTCGTGCGCAAACTGAAATGGATCGGCCACCGCGGGGCGCCTGACCGCTTCGTGGCCATCCCGCGCCGCGGCATGTGGCTGGCCGAGTTGAAGCGGCCGGGCGAGGGGCTGGAGGACCACCAGGCGCGCGAGCACGCACGCCTTCAAAACATGGACATCCGCGTCGTGGTGCTCGATTCCATCGAGGCCGTGGACGCATTTATCGAAGGGGCTGCGTGATGGAATACCTCGGTTCGCTGTTCATCGCCCACCCGGGCGTTTTCTTCCTGCTCGTGCTGGCCGGCGGCGTGTACGTCGGCATGGTGCTCATGGCGTGCCTGGTCTCGGCCAGCCAGGCCGACGATGTGATGGACGCCGAAGCGCAGCCGCGACGCGCGGCCGATATGATCGACCCGCGTGTAGCGCAGTGCGAGCGGGACCGTGCGAGTTGCTGCGCTTACGATCCGAACTTCGATTTCGGCGTGCCGCGTCCTGACTGCCCGCAGCGTGCCGCTCGATGACGCGCCGCCAGTTCATCCCCCGGGCGTGGCAAGGCCCGATCATCGACCACGTCATCGAGGTGCCGAGGAACGGCACGTTCGCCGGCATGGGGCTGGGCAAGACCACGGCCACGATGACCGCGCTGGACTTCATGTACCTGGCCGGCGAGCTGACCGGGCCGACGCTGGTGTGCGCGCCGCTACGCGTGGCTGCGAGCACCTGGCCGGACGAGGCGGTGAAGTGGGACCACCTGCGGCACATCGAGGTGCAGCCCATCGTCGGCGATGCCAAGGCGCGCGCGGCGGCCCTGCGCAACACGAACGCGTCGGTGTTCTCGATCAACTACGAAAATCTGCCCTGGTTGGCCGAGCACCTGGAAGCGACCAAACGCACCTGGCCCTTTGAGAAGGTGGTGGCCGACGAGTCCACCAAGCTCAAGGGATTCCGCACGAAGCAGGGCACGGCACGCGCCAAGGTGCTGGGCCGCGTCGCGCACAAGCATGTGAAGCGCTGGTCGAACCTGACCGGCACGCCCAGCCCGAACGGCCTGGCGGACTTGTGGGGGCAAACCTGGTTCCTGGATGGCGGCGAGCGGCTGGGCCGCAGCTTCACCGCGTTCACGCAGCGGTGGTTTCAGAAGTCTTTCGACGGCTTCAACATCACGCCGCTGCCGTTCGCGCAGCAGCAGATTGAGGACAAGCTGCGCGACCTCTGCCTCACGCTCGACATCCGCGACTTCGTGGACATCGCCGAGCCCATCGTCGTGCCGGTCTACGTGGACCTGCCGGCCAAGGCCCGGCGCATGTACGACGAGATGGAAAAGAAAATGTACACGCTCATCGGCGAGCACGAGGTCGAGGCGTTCAGCGCCGCGGCCCGCACGATGAAGTGCCTGCAGCTCGCCAACGGCGCGGCGTACGTGGGCGAGAACAGCGAGCAGTGGGAAGAGATCCACGACGCGAAGCTGCAGGCGCTCGAGGAAATTGTCGAAGAGTCGGCCGGCGCGCCCGTGCTGGTGGCCTACCACTTCAAGTCGGACCTGGCGCGCCTGCTGCGCGCTTTCCCTAAGGGCCGGCAACTGGACGCAGACCCGAAGACCATACGCGACTGGAACGCCGGAAAAATCCCGGTCCTGTTCGCGCACCCGGCCAGTGCGGGGCACGGGCTCAACCTGCAGGACGGCGGCAACATCCTGGCGTTCTTCGGCCACAACTGGAACCTCGAGGAATACCAGCAAATCATCGAACGCATCGGCCCCACGCGCCAGCTACAGGCTGGCCACGACAGGCCGGTGTTCATCTACCACATCATCGCGCGCGACACGGTGGACGAGCTGGTCATGGCCCGCCGGGATTCGAAGCGCGAGGTGCAGGACTTGTTATTGGAAGCCATGAAAAGAAGAGGTAGCAAATGAAATTCGAAGCGAACACCGGGTCACAAGCACCGGACGGGCCGGACTACTGCAGGAATTGCGAGCGGCACAAGGAGTACCACGAGCCAAGCACGCACGCCTGCGCGGTCAATAACGACGAGGCGGTGGCGTTCGCCCACACCAACGAGCGACTGCGCCAGGCGGAAGCGGCTGGCGCGCAGGGCATCGACTTCACCGAGTTGCACGACCAGGTGGCTGCGCAGCTCGTGCCGACCACGGCGCCGGCCATGCTGCAGAAGGCGGCCGGCCTGCTGGCCGAGCGCGGCAAGCAGTACGACCAGCCAGCCGGCGAGCGCAGCATGGGCAAGTGCGTGGCCGCGTTCAACATCATCACGGGCCAGGACTTGACCGAGGCCGAGGGCTGGCTGCTGTTGCAGGTGCTCAAGGACGTGCGCCAGTGGCAGCGCGCGGGCTACCACCAGGACAGCGCCGAGGACTGCATCGCGTACGCGGCGCTCAAGGCCGAGGCCAAGCAGGGCGAGGCGGCGCGTGGCTGACATCATCGACCAAACCGACGAGCGCGAGGCGGTGCTCGAGCACGCGCGCCAGCTCGGTATGGCCGCGAAGGTGGCCGCGATCCCGGCCGGCGAGCCAGGCGAGTGCGAGAAGTGCGGCGAGGACATGCCGCGCCTGGTGCGTGGCGTGTGCTGCCCGTGCCGGGACAAGTTCAAGCTGCCGTGAAGACGGCCACTAAGTCGCTCATCGTCCGCTACCTGGACGAGCACGGGCCGATGGAATCGGACGAGCTGGCGGACCTGCTGGGCATCACGCGGCGCAGCGTCAACCGCGCGCTGGCCAGCATGGTGGCCGAGCCGAGCGCGACGCGCCCGGCGCACATCGAGCGGTGGGGCCAGGTGGACCGCGGCCTGTATGGAGCGGTGCCGGTCCCGGTGTACGCGGCCGGGCCAGGGCCGAACCGCAGGAAGCCTAAGCCCAAGACCAAGGCGCAGTGTGCGCGTGAACATCGCGCACGCAAGGCCACGCCGGTCAGCATCACAGCAGCATGGATTCGGGAATGTTCCTCACCGATGACGAACTCGTCCAGTTGACGCGGCGCACGCGCCGCGCATCGCAGCGCCAGGTGCTCACCGCAATGGGCATCGAACACCGGCCACGGCCCGACGGCTCGCTCGTGGTGCTGCGCTCGCACGTGGAAAAATTGCTTGACGGTGCGTTAGCAAGCGCTAAACTACGTGTACAAATTAACGAACCGGATTGGTCCAAGGTCTAAATGCCCCGTCCGCGCAGCAAAGCGAACAAGCACCTGCCGGCCCGCTGGCGGCACGTCCACGGCGCCTATTACTTCCAGGTGCCGCCGGGGCTCGAGTCGCTGTGGGACGGCAAGCAGACATTCCGGCTCGGCGCCACGCTGCCGGAAGCCTACAAGGCGTGGGCCGAGCGGGTAGGGCGCAACGAGAACGCCAAGACCATCGGCCAGTTGCTCGACCGCTACGGCATGGAAGTGGTGCCGACCAAGGCGCCGAAGACGCAGACCGAGAACGCGCGCCACATCGCCAAGCTGCGCGGCGTGTTCGGGACGCTGCGGCTGGAAGAAATGCGCCCGCAGCTTGTGTACAAGTATGTGGATAAGCGGGCGGCTAAGACGGCGGCCCACCGGGAAGTCGAGGTGTTGTCGCACGCGTTCACGAAGGCTGTGGAATGGGGCTACATCGACCGGCACCCGTTCAAGGGCGAGGTGCGGCTCGCGGGCGAGAAGCCGCGCACGCGCTACGTCGAGGATTGGGAAGTGGTCGAGTGCCTGGCGCTGGCCAGCCGGCGCAAGAAGGGCAGCGTGCTGGCCATCCAGGCGTACATGCGCGTCAAGCTGCTGACCGGCCTACGCCGCGGCGACCTGCTGCGCCTGCGCGTGGCCGACTGCAAGGACGACGGAATCCACGTCATCACGAACAAGACCGGCAAGCCGGTGATTTACGAGTGGTCCGACGAGCTGCGCGCGGCGGTGGACATGGCGAAGGCGGCCCGGCCGGTGCATATCGCGCCCTGGTTGTTCTGCAACCGCGACGGCGCCGGCTACCTGGACGAGACCACCGGCGAGGCCCACGGCTGGGACTCGATGTGGCAGCGGTTCATGGACCGCGTGCTCGAGGAAACGAAGGTCACCGAACGCTTCACCGAGCACGACCTGCGTGCGAAGTGCGCGAGCGATGCCGAGACTTTAGACCATGCGCGGGCGCTGCTCGCACATGCCGATAGCAGGACGACCGACCGCATTTACCGTCGGAAGGCGGAAAGGGTTCGCCCACTGCGATAGAAGGGAATACCGAACGTGAGCACGAAGCGAAAGGGCGCCACGATGAGCGCCGCCCGCAAAAACCTGATGCTGCCGATGCGGATGTTCCGCGAGGTGCTGGCGGCGCGCGAAGGGGCCGAGGATCACTGGCGCGAACTGGCCGGGCTCACGAACGTGTGCGGCCTATACGCCCAGGAACGGCGCGACCACGAGTGGCTGCGTGCCCTGATGGCCGGCGCGCGGGCGCTTGCCGATGTCGAGGCGCGGCACAACCGCGTCGGCGGCCGGTGGGCGGCAACCGAGCCCGAGGTCGCTGCGCTGACCGCGGCGCTCAACGTGATGGACTGCGAGATTTTGCCGGCGATGCTGCAGGCGGATTTCGAGCGGCTGGCCACCAAGTTGAACGCGATGGCCGCCGAGGACGTTGCCTAAACCTTAGGCAATTGGCCGAGTCGAATAGTACAACCCGCGTTGAATAGTACAGCGCAGTTTATTGTTAAATGCTTGAAGCGCTGTAAGTAGTTGAGGGAAAAGCGGATTCTGGCGCGCCCGGCAGGATTCGAACCCACGACCCCCTGGTTCGTAGCCTGTCCGGCGCGTTGCCAGTTTCGCCTATCTTATCAGGTAGTTGCCACCGCAACACTGTGCTATTCCGGCGCCGGTTCGGCCGGCGTAAGTGCTTGATCCGCAACGGGCGCGGGCGGTGCAATAGCACGCTTTCCCCGCGCTGCCAGCGAGTCACGAAGTTGTTGGGGATTGCGTACCTGCAAGGTCTGCTCTGCTTCGCTAGGACGCTTTGGCCACTCGTCCAACGACTCAAGCAGTAGACGACGCGCGACCATCTGGCAGTTGTGTACGTCCACGGCGGTCACCGTCGCCGCGTACTTTGAGACCTTGTGCGCGGACACCTTGCTGCGCATCCACGAGCACACATTGATGGCGTCGATGACGGCCACCTGCAGGTCGCGCACCGGCCCGGCCTTCCACGGCGCTGCCGTCGGGTCGAAGGTGCGGTCGCGCGTTTCCTTCTCGATGGCGCGGCGCGGCCCGTCGCGCACGAGCCATTGGACCGGGCGGTCGATGTCCACGCCTGCCGCCAACAGGCGGGCTTCCAGGTCTTTCTTGACGGGCGGGTTCCACGCGGTTCGGCCAGGAAGCAGCGAGGGCTTGCCGGTCGCGCGCACCTCTAGGCCAATTTCTTCGATGACGCCGTAGGCGGCCACGATAGCGCGCGTGCGCAGGATGTGGTCCGCCGGGTGGCTGCTCGCGCGGTGCTCGTCATGGAAGTAGTCGTGCTCGTCGGGCCGCAGGTCGGCGGGATCGACGTACGTGTCGTGCAAGCTGAAAATGAATTTGACCAGCGCGTACTGGTCGGGTCGGCGCCGGGACGCCTTGGCCGCGATACGAATGGCTGTTTCAATCCCCGGTATCGAACCATACGCCCCTTGCTGCTGGCCCATGTATGTCGCCTGCCAGTCTTCCACGTCGTCAAACTCGCTGTCATCGAACGGGTACGCGTGGTACGGCTGGAACGCAGCCAGGAACCACATGCCCGGTATCCTTCCATCGACTAGCGCCTCGGCGGCGAAAATCATGAAGGCCACTTCCTGCGCGCGGTGGATGTCCCGGCAGTAGATGACAGGGTGGGGCGGATTCGGAATCTTGTGCTTTCGGCGGTGACCCCGCTGCAGCTCGCTCAGTAAGGACGATGGCAGCGGCTCAAATACCACCGACCAACTGCCGCCCGCGCCGTTGTACTTCTCGGTAGTCGGGCGGATGCCCAGGCCCACGGACAGGGCGTACTTGCGCATCGGGGCACGCGTCGGCATGCCCGCAATTTTATCGTGTCAGGCCGGCGCGTGATCCGGCTGCGAGTACAGGCCAGCCTCGGCCTGGCGGCGCAGCGTGAGCCCGCGCATGACCCGTCCGCCGGCTTTGTTCCACAGCAGGAACGAGCGGGCGGCGCCGGCAAAGTCCTGGTCCTTCGTCTTGCGGCAGACCGAGCTGGCGCCGAACGCGCCCAGGCCGATGTTGTAGGCCAGGCTGGTGCAGGCCGCGGCGCGCTCGGGCGGCTCGAGGAATAGCTGCGGGCACTTGCGCATCGACTCGAGCATGAAGAAGCCGACGCGGGCGCGCAGCTTCGTGTCCGCCTCGTCCTGCGTCCAGACCATCCCCGTGGTAACGCCTGCAGTCTCGCCCCAGCCGATTGTCCAGGGCGCGCCGGACAGGTGGCGCAGGTCGGACGGCACGACGATGCGCCCGTCCTTGAGGTGCTGCAGCAGGCCGCGCTTGGCCAGCGCCTCCGACAGCGGCGAGGCCGGGTCGGGGTAGGCGTGCAGGCAGCAGCCCTCGCTGCCCATGATGAGCTTGATGGCCAGCACCAGCCCGTCCAGTGCGGCCCTCATTTCTTCTTATCGAACACGCGGCCGACGAACCAAAACGCTAGGATGCCGGACAGGATGGCCTTGTCGTCTTCGGACCAGCATTGCAGGATGGCGTGCCACGGGTCGGTGCCCGACAACGCGACCACCAGCGTGGCGACCTTCACGGCGCCGTACATCATCAGGAAAAAATAGGTAGTCAGCGGGCGCACCAGGAAGTTGAGCGCGTCGGCCCACCACACGCCAATCTTCTGCATCTGGCCGGCCAGCGCTTCCTTCTGCGCGTCCAGCAGGCCGAGCACCTGGTTGATGTCGCCGGTGACCTGGACTTCCTGCAGCTTCATCTGCCCGCGCGTTTGCTCGAGCGCGAACTGCTTGTCGAGCATAGCGAGTTCGTGCTGGTTGTCGGTCTTCTTGTTGAGCAGGCCGAGCACTTCGGGCAGCAGGCGCATGAAGCCCCCGCCCAGCATCGACAGTACGGTCATGAGCATGTCAGCCCCCTTTGTGAACGGAAACGATGAACGCCTGCCATGCGGCGTAGGCGAGCCACCCGAGGCCCGCAAGCAGGCTGGACCCGGCCACCTTGACCATGGCCTCGCGCACGATCTTGTTGCGCAGTTCGATGCGCTCGATGATGGCTTCGTGGTAGCGGCGGTGCGCTTCGGCGTCGCCGTCGGGGAAGCCGGCCACCAGCTTGGCGATGCGCGCATCGGCCTGCTGGTTGCGCTCGATGATGGCGTCGATCTTGCGGCCGTTCTCGAGGTGCAGCTCGTGCATACCGCCCAGCATTTCGGCCAGCGCCGAGCCGCCCATCTTCTCGGCTTCCACTTGCCACAGTTCTCTGCGTTGGTTTGGCATGTGCTCTTTCGATTAGCGCACGAGGTACTGGCCGGTGAACGAGAACGCCCGGTTGGTCGTGTCGATGGCGTTGATTTGCACCAGCAGCGCGTCGTTGGTGCCGTCGGCCAGGATGGCGCCGGTGATGTTCGAACCCGCGAGCTGCGTGTTGACCGTGCCGGCGGCCTGCGACAGCGAATTGAAGTCGGACGGAATCGGCAGCGACATGCGGAACGAGGCGGCGCCCGCCGCGGTGGCCTGCATGTTCACGCGGCCGGCGAAGCTGACCACGTCGCCCACGCGCGTGTAGGTGCTGTCGAAGGCCGTGGTGGCGGTGACGTTACCCACGCTGGTGAGCGTTGGTGTCCAGGTGCCGGCGGCCAGCTTGCCGCTTGCCTCGGTGATGTCGCGGCTGTGGCCCATCGCCCAAATGCGATTGACGCGGGCGCCACCGCTGCCCGATACGATGAGCGCGGCCAGCGCGGGGTGGCCGGAATCGGGGCGGTAGATGGCCAGCCCCTCGGGCTCGTAGAAGGTGCCGGCGCCGTCGGCCTGCGCTTGGATCAAGCCCACCGACACGTTGTCCTGGCGCTGCGTGCGAACGCCGTCGAGCGTGTAGGCGTGGATGCGCTTGCCGTTGGTCGAGGAATTCCCGGCCAACACGTAGACGGTGGCGCCGTCGCATGCGATGCCCTGCACCGGGGTGAAGGTGCCGCCGGCGTCGTCGGTCAGGATGTCGTCGTCAATCTGCCATTCGTAAATCCATTGCGTCGAGTAGTCGCCTGCGCCGCCAGCCACGAGCAGGGCCAGGTCGAACACGCGCGCGAAGAACGTGCGGCTGTCCTTGCGGCCCACGGCCACGAGGAAGCGCTGGTCGTACGAGATTGCGGGCAGGGTGGCGTTGCCGGTGTATGCGAATTCGGCGCCGAAGAGGGTGTACGCCTGCACGTTGGCGATGGCCGCCGCATTGCCGGCGTAGTCGAAGCGAATGACCTGGCGGTGGCCCAGCGGGAAGTTCGTTGCCTCGTAACGCACGGCACCCCACAGCTTCACGGTGCCGTTGTTGCGGTACTCGAGCGTGAGCCCCTGGTGGCCGAGCTGCGCCGAACTGTTCGACGTGCCGGCCGCTGCGAGCGTGGCGCTGCCTGGCGCCATCGTGTACTGGTCGATGTACGAGACTTCGGCCGCGCCCGCGCCGGTCAGATGCATGGCGTAGACCTTGCCGCCCACCTCGTCCACGGTGAAGCTCTGCAGTCCGTTGACCTGCACCGGCGTGAACGTGGCGCGCGAGACCGAGCCGCGCGCATCGCGCAGCAGCGAAGTGGCCGGGGCCACTGGCGGCACGCCGCGGGCTGGCTGGTCTTGCGTGTAAGCGTAGGGCGTTGCATTGATTGTTGCGGACTTACCGATGCGGAATTTGCCGTTGCGGTAGCGATTCTTCGCGGGGACTGCAGTGACCTTGAAAGTGCGCCCGCCCAGGTCCACGTCGATGCCGGCGTACAGCGCTTCAAGGGCAGTGAAAGCTGCGGTGTCGTCGGCGATGCCGTCGGCCACTACGCCAGGAACGATGTCAGGGATGTTGAGCAGGCTGCGGGGAATCGTCGTGGTCATGGCCGGCGCGTGGCTTATTGATTGTTGCGGCCATTGTCTGTGCGCAATCTAACGGTATGCACACCCCTCGGCGACCACTGACGTTTGAGAGGCGGTGCTTAGGACAAGAACTCGACCTGCCGTGTGACGGTCAGCGGCACGCCCAGGGCGTTGTTCACCGTGATGTCGTACAGACCCGTGTTCACACCGCCGGTCGTGGTTACCGTGACGCCGGCCGCCAGGTCCGAGGTAACCGACGTATAGACGCGATTTGCGGCGAGCACGCCGTCGCCACGAATCAAGTATTCGGCGTAGCCGTACTGGCCGCCGTTCATCCACAGTTTCACGCGCAGGCAGAAAGGCGTGGCGCTGTCGCCGTAGTCCACCAGGTTCAGGGCGCCACCGGCAGCGGCCATACCCTTCGTGGTGAGCGTGCGCGGGTGGCCGCAAGCGGCGTCCGCGACCGACAGCGCGGTTCTTTCAAAAGTCACGTAAGCCGCCGTCATGAAGCTAGGCGCCTGGTAGTGGCCGAACGAAGTGCGGCCCAGGGTCTTGCCTGCTTTGATCGGGGCGACGTACACGAAGGCGCCGGTATGAGGGCCGAAGGTGTTGCCGACCGTGACCGTATCAATGCCGTCGATAACCACGCTGGACCCCGGCTGGAAGCCGTTGTCGATAGACGAATGGCCGGCCAGCCACGATACGTAGATGAAGCCGTCCGCTGGCGCTGTGTAGGTGTCGGTGATGTTGTAGATAGGCGCCATCCCCGCGGCCTTCACGCCGACGAAACGCGAGCGCAATGCATCCGGCAGCTCGTCGCTCGCGGGGGATGTGTAGCTGAGGTTCGCCGCCGCATTCCATCCGGTGAATTTGTCGAAGCAGCGCGGGCCGGCGCGGCCACCTTCTTTCGTATGCATGGGCGCCAAGCAGAAGGTGGATTTATCGGACTGGTTGTATGCCGGGTTGTTCGACACCACGGGCGTGACCATGTCGGGGGTATTGGTGCGCCAGCCGTAGCCCGATGCGTTGACGGGGCAGGATGCGTTGATTTCATCGCCTCGGCCCAAACGGAATTCCGAAGGCATGAGCGAGAAGCCCTTGTCGCCGTAGCCCGAGTTATGCGCGTTCACGGTCAGCGCGCCGATGCTGGTGCTGCGTTTGAGGAAGCCGTAGCCGGACAGCACCCCGCATGCTTCGGCCGAGACCGAGTCCAGACTAAGCACGGACGAATACACGCCGGCCAAAATCGCCGCCGGCTCGCACCCTTCGAAGTGCGTGTCGCGCACGGTAATCACGCCGCCACTGCCCAGGGCTTTGGCGCCGGCATTGAACACGATGCCGCCCTTTGCGCAGCCGTGGTACAGCGAACTTTGAACCGACATCAGGTTCGCATACACGTCGGCCAGCCGCAAACCGATGCCGCAATCGTAGGGGAAATTCTCGCGCACGGTGAGCGTGCCGATGTAGTTGGTGTTGAGGTCGGTAGTACCACCCTGGAGAGTGAGGCAGCTATCGAAGTTGTAGTAACCAATGCGCTCGAATTCCCACGCGCGAGGGTACTGCGTGCCGGTCTTGGTGACCGTAACGGCGCTGGTCGCGCCGCGCGCGCCCTTGTTATAGAACGACAGATTTTTAATGCGCACCGATTCGTTGAAGAACGAATCGAGGTTCACCTGCAGCGCGTTGGTGCCATTGGTGACGATGACCGCGCCCGACGCCGCGCCACTTTGATAGAGCGCCTGTCCGGTGGCGAAGGCTTCGCCTTCCCATTCCAGGGTCGGCCACGCGGCAACCACCGAGTTGTCGATGGTCATGGGATCAACCAGGTAGGTGCCGGCCGGGAAAATCAGCTTCTTCCGCAGCAGCAGGCACACCAACGCTGCCGCTAGGATGGGCGTGGTGTCGTTGGCGATGCCGTCACCCTTGGCGCCGAAGTCCTTGACGCTGGCAGTGTCGCGCAGCTTGTCACGCACACTACGCGCGGCAGCACCGGCGCCCGACTGCACGAAGTTCAGTTTGTTCGCGTCGATGGCCGCGCTGGCGGCGACCTTTGCATCCGTGACCACGCCGTCGTTGATGCTGCCCACGGCGAGCGGCTGGATATACCAGGTCTCGATTTGCTCAACGTCGGCGGGGATGGGGCTGGCCAGCGTGACGGTGGCGCCGTTCAGCGAGAACGCGGTTTGCTGCAATTCGACGCTGTAGCCGGTGCCGCCGAACAGGATATGCACGTTCTCTTTGATGTAGCCGTCGGACGGCAGGAACAAGGTGGTGCCGCCGGCCACAAAGCCCACGCCCTTGGTGTGCGTGGTGCGGATGACGTTACCGTGGCTGACTTCGACCTGCCAGCCTGCGTCGCTCACAGCGATGTTGCCGTTCTCATCGAACACGATGGCCTTGCCGGCGCGCTCTGCGGCGGTCGGCAATTCGGTGTCCGATGCCGAGTCGGACACGGCGAAACGCAGGGTACGGCCCAGCAGCTCGGCCGCCTGCTGCGCCAGGATAGTGGCGCGGTCCAGTGCGTTTTCGATGACCGACGGATAGAAGCCGCCGCGGTTGACGATGTCCACCGGCTGCAGCACCGGCACGTCGGACAGGATGGTGAGCTTTTGCGTGGACGGCAGCGGCGAGCCATACGTGTAGGTGACGTTGCCGCCGGGGCTGTTGTCCTGGTCCGCGTTCAGCGTGACCTGGTAGTCGGCATCAAGCTCGAGCACCTGCTCGACGCCAGCGGCGTCGGTCAGGATGACGCGCAGGTCGCTCTTGGCGAATACCTTGAAGGCGAAAGGGAAAACGGTGGTGACGCCGTTACCAATGAACGGCCCCGCCTTGCGGATGGAAGTGGAAACAGTCATAAGCCGGCGATCCTTAGGTTGCGGGCATTGTTGCCCGCTGAATCGCCGGTATGCACACCCCTTAGTGTTTCTCCTGGAAGCCGAACGCGACCGCAGCCGGGTTGTGGGTCTTGCCTTCGGCCAGCGCCTTCGTGCCGGTGATGGTCCGATTAATCTGCGCCGAGGGCAGGCCCAGCAGGTCGCCGGCCACGTTGATGGCCGCCTTGCGGAACGAATCATCGAACTGGCCCTGCATGGCCTGCTGGCCCAGCTTCATCGTGTCGCCGACCATGCGCACGCCGGCCGGTCCTGCGTAGCCCGTCGAGTGCTGACCGGTGACGATGTTGGCCGCCTCGCCGAATTCGCGCGACACGACCATCAGGCCCATGAGGTAGCTGATTTGCGCGGCGGCCAGCTTTTTGGCCAGCTTCTTCCAGTCATCGTCGCCGGCGTCGCCAGGCGTGAGCGCGTCTTTCAGCAGCGTGCCCAGCACCGCCGGCACGGTGTACAGCATCAGGTACTTGGCCGCCAGCTTGGCCTTGCTCGACTCGGTCATGGTCTCGGCCACGCCCAGGTTGAAGGCCGTATTCATGAATGAGTAGAAAACGGTGAACAGCTTGAGCGCCTGGCCGCCGCGCTCGATGGCCGCCACGTCCTTGAGTTGCCCGCCGCCCTGCGCGTCGATGACGGCCTGGTCGGCCAGCGACACGGCGCGTGCCTCGTCGTTGCCTTCGCCGATGGCCTTGTCGTAGGCGCCCAGCCAAGTGGGCACGTCCACGGTCTGCTGGCAGCGCATCATCAGCACGTAGGCGTGCGTCTTGAGCACGTCCGTGGTTTGCCCCTGCACCTTGTTGCGCAGCTCGTTGAGCTCGCGGTAGCGCGTGCGCGCGCGGTTGCGCATGAACTCGCTGCGCTCGTTCACGCTGCGCGTGCTGTCAATCGGCGACGCGAGGTACTGCGCGATGCCGCGGCCGATGTGCGTGGGGCCGACGCGCACGATGGACTGCGTCATGCCGAGACCCTGCAGGGCCGCGCTCATCACGTTGAAGCCCAGGCCCGCCACGCTCACCTGCTGGCGCAGCTTGCCCAGCGCAACCTCGCCCTCGTTGGCCGCGCCCTTTTCGCCCTCGGCGATGTCGGCGGCCCACGACTTGAATTGCGCCTTGGCCTCGGGGCCGTAGTGGTTGCGGATGGCGCTGTCGATGGCGGTGGACTTGAGTAGCCGGTTCGCGTCAATCAGCCACTCGTGCCACGACAGGTCGTGGATAACGTCGTTCACGCCCGAGTACAGGCCGGCCAGCGAGTAGAGCAGGGGCCGGCCATGGACTTCCTCGGCGCGCGACTTCGTGAAACTGCGGCGCGTGGTGGCGCTGGTGTACGCGCCCTGCAGTTGGCGCTTGGCGCCTTCGGCGTCGGCGTGTTCCTCGGCGCGCTGGCTGGCCGCCGGGTCGTACTTGACCGGGTAGTACCCGCCCTTCATCGTGACCGGGCCGGCGTCGCGCGACGTGACGGTGAACTCGGTGGGCTCGAGCCATTCCGGCGCCTTGCCGTACACGCGCTTTTCTTTCGCTTCGATGAGCGGGCGGTACGATTCAAAGTGGTCCCAAATCGCCTGCACCGCGCGCCACTCGGCGGCGGTGAGCGACTGCAGCACCGGCTGCACCTGCGCCATGGTCCAGCCTTCGCCGCCCAGCAAGCGCTGCATGTTCGACGTGTTGCCGACGTTGAGCGCGATGGCGATGCGCGACTCCCGGTTCAAGCTGCGCCCGATGCTCGGGAAGAATTCGCCCTTGCCGCCCATCTTGCCCAGCGCGAACACCGGCGCCAGGATTTCCGACAGCTTCTCGGTGGCCTCGGCGCGCATGGTGGTTTCGTTGTCGCCGCGCTCGTTGGCGCTGCGGATGAAGTATTCCCACACCGGCCCGCCGTCCTTGCCGCCGTCGAGCACGCGCGCCCAGGTCGCCGCCTTCACGTGCGCGGCGAAGAATCGTTTGAGCCCTTGCACGGCGCGGCCGGCGTTGGTGGTCGGCGTGCGGGTGTCGGCGCGCCGCGTGCCGGCGTGTTCCACGATGCTGGCCGCGATTTCGTCGCGCACGGCCTCATATTCGCGCTGGTCCTTGGCGGTCAGCAGCTTGTGCTTCAAGCGCGCCAGGTGCTCGATTTGTTTGACCGTGTCGCGCAGGCCGCGCAGTTCTTCGACGGTCAAGTCCTTGTACGACTTGCGGCCAGCCTCGACCAGCAGCTCGGGCGGGATTTCCGGCTCGAAGCCCTGTTCGCGCTGGCTTTCCGCCCATTCCAGCAGCGACTTGCGGCGGTCGATGGCGCGCAGGGTTTGCCCGCTGCGCAAGTCGAAGCGCGCGAGCAGCGCATCTATTTGGTCCAGGTACTCGGCGTCCAGCTTCGCCCGCGTGCCCTCGGCGTCGAACTTCTTGAAGTAGGCCACGGCCTTCTCGACCTCGGCCTGCGCGGCGTGCGCGGCGCGGTCGGCGTACGAGTTCACGAGCTGGTTGCGCTTCTCGACGGCGGCGGCCTGGATGTCGCCCTTCTTGAAGGCGGCGTCGGCGGCCTTCGCTGCGCGCGCTGCTGCGGCGGCGTACTGCGCCGGCTTGATGTTGCGTACCTTGAGCCGAGCGATGGTCGCCTCGGCGAACTGGCGGGCAGCGCGGGGCAGGGTGGCCACGGTGCGGCGCCGGCCGCGTGCGTCGGTGCCGGCGTCCTCGCGCGCGTTCATGGCCTTTTCCAGCGCGGCCAGTTCGGTGGCCACGAAGCGCGTGCGCGCCTCGTCGTGCAGCGCCTCGTCTGCGGCGCGCGCGATTGCTTGCGCGTCGGTCAGGTCGCCGAAGCGCTCGAGCATGCGCTGGTCGGTGATGCCCTCGATTTTCTCGCTGGGCTTCTCGGCCGCCAGCAGCTCGCGGACAAGGTGGTCGCCCGAGGTATAGCCGAACAGTTCGGCCACCACGTCGGGGTGCAGGCCGCCCTCGGCGGTGGCCATGCCACGCTCGCCGGTGGTCAGGTAGCGCCAGGGCGCGGCCGGGGCGTCGCCATACATTTCCTTGAGCGCCGGCAGGTTGAGCTTGCTGCCCACCATGCCCGCCTCTTCCAGCGTGCGGCGCTGTGCGCGCGTGCGGTCGGCCTCGGGCAGTTCGCCGTGCGTGAGGAATCGGCGCGCCAGGTTGATCGGCTCGGCCATGACCTCGGCTTCCACCTCGGCGCGCACTGCCTTGCGCTTGCTTTCCGCCTCGCGCTGCAGTTCCTTGATCTTGCGCGACTTCGCGTTCGACAGCCATTGCATGTCGCGCAAGGACCGCGACTCGAGGTCGTGGATGGCCGACTGCGTCGCATCCTGGCCGAGCGCCTGGTAGCGCAGCCACTCGTCGTCGCTCATGAATTCGGGCTTGCCGGCGAACAGGCCGCCATAGCCGCGCACGGCCTCGGCTTCCTGGATGGCCTGCGTGGTGGCCAGCATGCGGTCGAACACGCCGCGCACTTCGTCGTTGAGCGTTACGTTGAGCTGCGACAGCGAGCGGTACACGTTGAGCATCCACGCGCGGAAGCGCTGGAACATGCTGGCCAGTTCGACGCTCGGCGCCTTGCCTTCGAACAGGTACGCCTCGAAGCCGCGCGCGAAGGTCTCGTGATGCTCGCGCTTTTGCTCGATGTCGTAGCCGTTCCAGGTGGCCAGGTCCGGCACGCCGAACCACGTCAGCACGGCGGCCATGTCGTCCTTCACGCCCTGCGGCGCGTCCTCGCGGCTGGCCATGTCGGACAGCACCTCGAGGTAGAAGTGGCCCGACTCGTGCAGGAAGGTGGACAGGTCGGCGCGCTGCAGCAGCGTGATGACCGACGGCGTTTGCGTGATGTCGTCGCCCAGCGTGATGGAACCGCGCGCGCCGGTCGTGCCCTGGTTATAGCCTGCGGCCTTCGCCAGCTCGGCGGTAAGCGGCACCTTGCCGTCTTCCGCCGTGTCGATCAGTGGCGAGACCAGCGCGCGCACGGTAGCGCGGCCGGCCTTGCGCGCGGCCATGACCCGCCGGTGGCCGTCCACCACGCGCAGGCGCCCGTCTTCCATTTCGACCACGTCGATGGTCGGCGCCTGCTCGCCTGCGTTGAGGCGGTCCACGTAGCCGTCTAGGTAGCTGCGTTTTTCCGGCTGCAGATTGCCCTTCTCGTCAAGTTCCGGCAGATACAGTTCGTCCACCGGCACGTCGCGGACCTGCGCTACGGGCTGGCCGCGCATGTCGGGGTAGGGCAATTTGATCCAGGTGCCGGCCGCGGCGGTCTCGCGCTCGTCGTACGGGACTGCGTCGGAAATGGCCGATTGGTTCAGCGTGTTCGGCGGCGTCCACACGAATTCCTCGCGCACGCCCGGCACCTTGTCGGCGCCCGTGTTCTTCTTGAAGCCGAGTTTTTGGTAGTACGCGCGCAGGCGCTTCTGATGCGCCTTGCCCAGCATCGACTCGCTGGTCAGCGCCACCGGCAGGCCGTAGCGTGATGCGGTGCCCATGATGGCCGACAGGGCCATGGTGCCGATGCCGGCGCCCTTGTTCTTGATGCGGATGTCGCGCACGACGAGGTGCGGCGTACCCTTGCCGCCGCTTTCCACCTCGAGCTTGATGTCGCCGACGGCTTCGCCGCGGCGCATGAGGGTGCCGCCTTCGATGGTGAAGCCGCTGCCCAGGTCGTTGAACGCTTCGACCGGCGGCGCCTGGTCCAGTGTCTTGGCGCCGGCCAGCCGCTCGGCGCGCACCTGCAGCGGGTAGCGCTCGGCCATCTGCTCGGGGGTCAGCCCGATCTTGGCGCCCTGCACGGCGTAGAAGTTGCCGATCATGTCGGCATAGGCGCGGTTCACGTCCGGCGTGAAGCGGCCCGCCGTGTTCAACTGCTCGAGCATCTTGCCGGCCACCGCGTCGCGCGACGCTTTGAACGCGTCGTCGCCCTGCTTCTCGGTGAGGGTGCGCTCGATTTCGGCCTGCAGCTCGTCGCCGTTGGACTGCATGAAGGTCTGCGCCTCGAGTTGCGACATGCCCCCCGGGTCGGTGCGCAGGTGCGGAATGAGCGACTGCGCCAGGTCCGTGCCGGCGATGCGGCCGGCGAATTCTTCGACCGGGATGCGGATGTCGCCGCCGGTGGCCGCTGCGGTCTGCAACTGCTCGGCCACGGCGGGCGACGCCTGCGCCAGCGCGTTCACGTCCACGCCCGACTGCTGCAGGGCGGTGGCGCTGATGTACACGTCGGACACCGGGCCGTCCTCGGCCGCCTGCGCGACGAAGCGCTCGAAGCTCGACACGTCGCGCCCGCGCACCTTCGATGCGGCGGCCAGGTCGCTCATGGTCTGCAGGGCTTGCGCGGCCTGGTCGGCCTGCTGCGCCTGCTGCTCGCGGCCCGCGACCTTCTGCACGCCATGCACGAGGCCGATTTGCGTGCTGCCGCCCACCAGGGTGGCGATGATCGTTTCCGCGACCGCTGCCGGCTGCTCGCTCACGAAGTCGGCCACCGACTTGTCGGGGTTCACGTTCATCCACTCGTTGAAGTTCTGCCACAGCGTCGCGGTGACTTCGCCGGGCACTTCCTTCGTGACCTCGTACATGAGCATTTTGGCCGCCGGCGCGCCGGCCTTGATCTGCTTGAGCAGGCCGGCGGCGCCCATGAACTTCTCGGTGATGACCTCGGCGGCGGCGTCCTCGATGCCGTAGGGGATAGCACGCGCCGGCGCGAGGCCCGCGTCGCGGCCCTTACCGTAGGACTGGCCGAACGTGGTGAGGCCCATGGCGGCCAGCATTGCCTGCTCGCCGGTCATACGCACACCATTGGCCAGGCCCAGCGGCAGGGTGATGAGGTTCTGCCCGGCGGACTGGAAGCCCGACATGACGCCGCGCTCGACCAGGCCGGCGTTCGGGTCAATGCCCGCCCACGCCTTCGCCTTGTCCTGCTGCTGGTGCTGCCAGTTGCGGAAGAATCCGCCCACGGCGTCGAGGCCGACGAGTTCGGCCGGCGCGGCCAGGGCGCCGTACACGCCCGCGTTGAACGTCGGCAGGCCCGAGCCCAGCGCGCGGCCTGCGTGCGTCACGTCGTTGAACAGGCCGCCGCGCGCGGCACCCGGCGCGCTCACCACGTACTTGAGCGCGCCGACCGCTTTTTCCATGAGGGTCAGGTTGTCGGCGTCGTCGTGCGCGAGCTTGGCGAAGTCGGCGTCGGCGAACGCAGCGCGCGTGACGGGCGCGGCGCGCGTGGTCTCGTCCAGTTGCTTGAGCTTGGCGGCGCGCTCGGCGTCGGCCGGCAGCGCGTCCACCGCGGGCAGCGGCGCGCCCAGGTAGCCGGCCACGCGTTTGCGCGTTGCGAGTTGGTCGGGATCGGTGCCGATGGCCTGCGTGGCGCTGGCGCGAAACTGCGCATCGCGCGCGGTCTCGTCGCGCTGCAGGACATCGAGGTAAGGGTTGGCGGGCGCGGCGCCGTCGCCGCCCTGCAGCACGTCGAGATATTCGTTATTTGGCATTAGGAATCAGGCCGGCGGCCGGGGTTTGGCTGCGCAGGTACAGGCGCCGCACGTTGTCTTCGGTCGGCGCGTAGGCCGGGTTGTTCGGGTTCTTCTGATACATCGTGCGCAGCGCGTCCACGATCTTGCTGCGCTCCGCAGTGGGCACGACGACGCGCGCGGCCTGCTCGCCGGAAAGCTGGATGACCGGCACCTGCGTGCTGCCAAACCACCACGAGTTGTCCACCGAGACCTTGCGCGCCATTTCCTGTCGCATGACTTCCTGCTTTTCCTCGCGGGTCAGCGGCCCCTTCTTGTTGCGCTGGGCCATGTCGATGAGCGTTTCCACGCGGTACTTCAATTCGCCCAGCGCACGCTTGTCGTCCTCGTTCTTGCTGGTCTCGTAGGGCTTCAAGCCCATGCCGTCGGCGATGTGGTTGAAGTCCTCGGCGTCGATGGAAGCGGTCATGCGCGCGTCCGCACTGGTCAGCGAGCGCTTCTTTTCCATCAGATGCCCGGTGAGCTGGTTGCCCAGCACCGGCAGCAGCGCGGACACCTGCGCCTCGCTCATCGAGGACAGGGTCTCGGGGTTGCTGTAGGCGAGATACGCCCCGAAGCTGCGGCGCGCGAGGTTGGCCTCGGCGCGGTTGCGGTCCTCTTCGCTGCGCACCATCAGCATGTGCGCGCGGTCGCTCACGTGCTGGATGATTTCGGTCTGCTTGGCGCCGGGCAGGGACAGGAACTCGGGCATGCGCTGCAGGCGGGCCAAGCCGGCGCCCTGGCCGTACGCCTGCATGACCTTGTTGATGTTGCCAGCGGCGCGCTCATTTTCCGACGAGTTGAACGCGGCGGCGCGCTCGCGCAGTTCGGCAATGGCGGCCTTGGCCTTGAGCGGTTCGGTCGAATACTTCTCGCGCACCGCGCTTTCCATCTTGTCCAGTTCGACCGCCTGGCCGTCGGCCTTCGGGCCGAACTGCGACCACACCTCGTCGGCGGTCTTCGTCGCGGCCAGGGCGGTGCCGGCCACCTTGAGCTTTTCGCCGATGTCGGCGCGCGCGAGGCCCGTGAGCTGGTCCTTGTATTTCTCGTAATAGGCTTGCGCGCCGGCGGTGTCGTCGCGGCCCATCAGCACCTTGAGCGCATCGGTGTGCGCGCGGCTCACGGTCTCGGTCTGCAGGGCGGTGATTTCCTCGGCGCTGCGGCCGGCCATCTTGCCGGCGTTGTAGACCGCGCGGCGCAGCTCGTCCGTGTTCTCGGTGACATTCTTCTCGTCCAGCGGGTTGAGCGCGATGGCGTTGGCTGCGGTCTTGGCCGTGCCTTCCTGCACCGACAGCTTGTACGCCTGGTACTGCTGGCTGGCGTGCTGCTGCGCCTGCGCGCGCAGGCTGGTGGCGATGTCGTTGGCCTTCATCTGGAACGCGCGTTTTTGCGCGTCGTTGCCCAGCGAGTCCGCGATTTCCGCGAGGCGCTGGTCCAGCTTCTCGCCGTATTCTTGGTCGAGCGACTTGCCGTCGGGGCGGTTGAGCGCCGCGTCGCCCTTGAGCGTGGCGAGGCCCGACTGCGGGTTATAAATCAGGTCCATCGCAGCGGCCTTAGCCTTCGACGCCGCGTCGTCCAGGCGCACGGCGTTGGCCTCGTTCTGCATGTCGATCTGGATTTGCGCGTACGACTGGCCGGCGCTGGTCAGGCTGCGGCCGAGTTGGTCGGCGTCGCGCGCACCCTGGCCCAGCATGGCCGCGTTGGTGCTGGGCGCCTGGCGCACACCGGGAAGAGCGGCCGGCGAGACCTGCGGCGCGGCGCCGTATTCTGGAACCTTAGGCACCTTGCACCCCCGCCTTCTTCATCCTGTACCAGGATGTCGCCACCTGGCCGGAACTGCCGAGCAGGGACATGACCGCGGCGCTGCCGGGGCTGATGCTGTCGCTGCTGGCGCGGGCGTTGGTCGAGGCGTCGCGGTAGCCGGTGCCCTGCGTGCGGTAGCCCCACGCGGATTTGAGCGCGTTGTCGCGCGCGGTGTTCGCGTCCACGGCCGACAGATAGTCGGTGGACGTGAGCACGTCGTTGGCGCTGCCCTCGGTCGTGTCGATGCCGTTGGCGGCCATGGCCGTGCGCTGGCTGGACTTGAGCGCGGTGGCCTGCATCTTGATGGCCTGCTCTTGCACGCCGCCCTGGTAGATGGCGTCCTGCGCCTGCCACTCGGCGAGATGGGCGTTATTGCCGGCCACCTGCGAGTCGTACAGCAGGCTTTTCTTCTGCGCCTCGGCGGCGTTCTGCGCGCCCGCCGCACTAGCGCCGGCGCCCGCAGCCATGAACAGCATGGGGTTGCACATCGGCTATGACCTCAATTCAAATCTGTAAAACGGTTGTCCTTTCGGCCCGTACGGGACGGGCTCGTCCACTATCGAAAAGCCCAGGCGCCGCAACCAGCGGATGCTGGTCGTGTTGCGGGCATCCACATAATTCACCAGGACCGGGTACAGCCCTAGAGCGAGGTCACGATAGCCGAGGCACACGCGGGTAAGCACACCCCCTCGGCGCTCGAGCACGCTGGTGCCCAGCAGCCACGGCGAGCCGATGCCGCCGAGCAGGGACACCGGCGCCACGCCGCCCAGCAGGGCGAGTGCGCCATCCACTTCCATGGCCCAGCGGTGCGGCGACACGGCGAGCGCGCGCCGCACCGCGTCGTGCAGGTCGCCCGGGTTGGACGCCTCGAGCTCTTGCCGGTCGAGCGGGCGCAGGTTCGCCACCAGCTCGGCGATGTCCGCGCGCGTCGGGGCACGGACGCGAACGTCAGCCACCGACAGCCGCCTCGATACACATGGACGCGATGGTCAGCGGCAGTGGATCGGACTGGCGCACGAACACGTGGCCCGAGTTGTTCCAGTTCGATGACAGCATGACCTCGATTTCGTCCGTGACCAGGTCGGGCGGCGCGCCGTACACCTCGCTCTTGCGCTGCTTGTATTCGCGCAGACTCGTCGCATCCGGCCCGGCGTACACGCCCGACGAGCGATGGACGCGCAGGAAGACCTTCGACACGTTCTTCGGTCGCCCCTGGCCGAAGCCGCCCACCTGCTCGTAAGCGAGCGGCAAGGTCTGCAGGTCGGCCGTGATGGGCAGGCCGATATGCACCTTGCTGGCCGGCTCGATGAGGTGGATGGCGCCGCCGGTGACGGTTTCCTGCGGATGCACGGCGCCGTCGGCCAGGATCGCCACCTTCTTGCCCTCGAGGTGCGACAGGCCGGAAATGGTGGTCGCGGGCGCGCCCTCGTAGGTGAGGCCCGAATCCACGAAGAAGGCGTCGGCCAGCTCTTCGAACTGGCGCGTGTGCATGCGCTCGACGTAGCGCCGCTGCGTGCCGCCGATGGTGCGCCGGACCACGACATACAGCGCGTCCTCGCTGCCCTCGGTGACCACGCACACCGATTCGAACACGCCGTCGGTGTCGTGCTGGTGCCAGCCGGCGACCTTCTGCTCGGGCACGTAGGTGAGGCCCAGCAGCGTGCCGTCGCTCGATACCGCCCACACAATCGGGTAGGGCGTGCGTGCGAAGGCCAGGTCGGTGATGGTCTTGAAGTCGAACAGGTGCGGGGCCATGAGCGACACATCGGTGTTGCTGTAGCCCACGCTGCCGGCGGCGCTTTGCGTGTAGACCAGTTCGCGCAGGCGCCCGCCCTTGGCGGCCGGATAGAGCAGCGAGGCGCCGGTCACGACCGGCTGCACGTTGGACGCGCCGATGTAGGTGACCGGCTTGACCTGCAGGCTGGTCGGCGTGAGGGCGTCCGAGTTCACCGACGTGACCTTCCACTCGGCGCTGCTGGTGAGCAGGATGAGTTCGGACAGCGGGACAATGTGCCGGATGCTGTTCGCTTCGCGCGCCGCGATGCGGAAGCTGATGGCGTCATCGTCGCGCACCGGGATGGACGCCGACAAATTGGATTCGGTCGCCGAGCGCGTGAGCCACATATTCTGTGGCTTGTTGGTGGTGCCGCCGAACGCGCGGCGCTGCTCGTAGTAGGAGACCGCCCCCGGGTAATTGCCGCTGCCCGTGAACGGGTTGGACAATTCCGGCGGCGTGCGCGACACGTCGGGGATGATGTTGTCATCCTTGAACGTGAGTTCGCTGGTCTGCCCGATGTAGCCGAACAGGCCGTTGCTCTTCTTGTAGACGTTGTAGCGCGTGGCGCTGGTTGCTGCTGCCCAGGTCACACTGTTGTACGCGCCGTCGAGCGCCAGGTCGTTGTTGGCTGTGCAGGTGCCCGACGCCACCGATTCCTCGAGCGTGTCGGTGGCCAGCGCGGTGACCACGTACACGTGGTCGATGGGCGAGGCGGTGCCGCTGCCGGCGGTCGCCGCGGCGGCCTGCCCGGTCGGCGGGTTGATGCTCGGCACGAACGTGATGGCCGTGAGCGTCCAGTTGGTCGCGGCCAGCCGGCGCAGCTCGCGCGGTGCGTAGTTCGGGTGCGTGATGGTGAGCACGTCCGCCGACTGGACGAAGTGCAGGTCGAACAGGTCGGCCTCGGCGTACGGCGTGGCCACCTCGTAAGGCGAGCCGCCGGACAGCAGGGTGGCGCCTTGCGTATGAAAGCGCACATAGCCGGGACCGAACTCGAGCGCGAAGGTCTGCGTGTTGGAAAACGCGAAGTTGACCAGGCGTGTGCGCGCGCTGCTGGTCTTGACCTCGCGCACGAACTCGAAGCCGGGGCGGTTCGCGGCCGGGCCGTGGGGCAGGGTGATGAAGTTGCGGCAGGTGGCCAGGCCGGTCTGGAAGGCGGCCAGGTCCAGGCGCCCGAAGAGTTCCGGCGTGATTTCGCCGGCGGCGAAGGAACGGGAAAGGGTGCGTGCGTTGCTCATCAGCAGCCCCGAACGTTTTGCAGTTGGATGCCGCCGTAGCACGCGCCCCGCGCCTTGATGGACTCGGGCACGTACTCGTGCCGCACGTTCTGCATGTTCGCGTCCGAGCTGGCTGCGCGCTGGAACTGTCCGGTGAAGGTCTGGAACGCAGCGCGGCCGGCGGACACGCCCGAGTCGCCCTTGATGATCGGGCCGGCGAGGTACGACGCCAGCAGCCACGACAGCGCGTCAACGAAGAGCGGCGAATACTTGGTCGTGTCGGTCACGCGCGCCACGTAACGCAGCACGGCATTCTCGACGTTGGTGTAGATGACCACGACGCCGGTGGCCAGCGCTTCCATGGCGTACGGCTCGCTGTCGGCGGTATCAAGCGCGCCCGGCGTCACGACGGCAATGGGTTTGACCAGGCCGGTGGGCGCCGCGTACGCGTAGGACCATGCGGTGTCGATGTCCTCGGCCAGCAGCGCGGGCTGCGTGCGGCGCGTGGCGAACGACCAGTTGTGCATTTCCAGCAGCGAGTCGCGCGCCACGGGGTAGAAGCGTGCGCAGTGCTCGGCCTGCGCGCTGCCCTCGGGCGGGTCGATGCTGGACACGTTCGCGCTGTCGCCCAGGTGGGCCAGCGCCAGGTTGCAAATATCGAGTGCGGAAGCCACGGGGCCACCTCCAAATGAAAAACGGGGGCGCGATGGCCCCCGTTGTCGTTGCTGCGTGTCGTCGGCCGGGGCTTACGCCAGGTCGCCGCCGGTGTCGCCTTCGGCGTCCTTCGCCTTCGGCTTCGATTTGGCTGCGGCCTTCTCGTCCACCAGCTCGATGTTGTCGGCGAGGGTGATTTCCACTTCCTTGCCCTCGTGGTTCTTGACCTTCGGGAAGGTCGTGGTGAATTCCTCGCCGGCTTTCACGACGCGGTTCTCGTGGGCGAGCAGGGTGTCGCGGTGCGCGATGTACTTAGGCATGCGTCAGTCCTCCCCGTTAAGCAACCGTGAAGCCGCTGGCGTAATACTCGAAGCCAGGGGGCAGCGTGTCGGTCACGTAGCAAGTGAACTTGCCGGCGGTCAGCGGGCCGGTGCCCACCGTGTACTGCGCGCCCAGGTAGCGCTGGCCGTTCGGCTGCGCTGCCAGGATGGCCGGGTCGATACGCTGCGCGAACAGCTTGCGGCCCGCGGTCAGTTCGGCCTTGCCGATAGCGTCGGTCTGCGCAATCACGGTCGGCGAGGTCAGGGCCGCAGCGGCCGAGGTAATCGCCTGGAAGGTGACGGTGGCGGCGCCGGCAGCGGCGGCCGTTTCGTCCACGCCCCACACCAGGAACAGCGAGCGGCCGGGGCCGAGGTCGCGGTTGACGCCCAGGTCGATGGTGTTGGTGGACACCGCGGTGGCCGTGACCGCTTGCGCGGCCGACAGTTGGTTCAATGCGTCGAGCATCATGATGGTTGCGTCCTTTCTTACGAGACCAGGGTTTCAGCGATGCCCAGGCCATCGACACCGCGCACGGGGATGCCCAGGAACTTGAGCGTGCGGATGTTGGTGCCGAACTGCGTGGCAGCGTCTTCGACTTTCAGCACGTTCTGCGACTTCTCGAGCGCCTGAATCATCAGACCCTCTTGAATCGAGCGGTTCGTGTAGAACGCTGCGCGGCCCATCGAGAAGTTCGGGATGCGGGCGATGGCGCGCATCATCAGCTTGATGAGGTTGGTGGACGAGGTGAGCGCCTGCGAGCCGGTCACGCCGATCCAGTCGGACACGTCGATGTTCGGAATGCGCACGACGTAGCGCCAGTCCTTGACCACGAGGCCGCAATCCCACTGGTACAGGGATTTCGCCGCCTGGTAGTAGTTGCCGTTGGCGTCCTGCACGTCCTGGATGCCCAGGTCTTGATTCTTGACGCCGCCCTGCGAGCCCTTCGGGAAGGTGCCGAACACGGTCTGCTCGCCCCACACCACCAGGTACATCGACGCGTTGTCCGAGCCGGCGCCGCCGCCCAGGATGATGTTGCCGCCGTTGCCCGCAGTGGTCGAGCTAAAGCGCGTGGCCAGGCCCGAGAAGGTTTTCATGTCGTTGCCGACGTTGCCGTTGAACAGCTTGCCGGTCATTTCCTGGTTCATCGCTTCGATGAACGGGGATTCTTCCGACAGGCGATACGCGGCGCTGTTGCCGTTCAGTTGCAGCAGCTTGGCGTCGATGTGCGAGCGCGCTTCCATCATTGCGCACGGCTCGGTGACCTGCGCGGTGGTGGACTTGCTGGTCGGTACGCCCTGGTTGTACGCGCGCCAGTAGACGGCCGGCAGGCCGGTGCGCACGGTGACCACGTGGCTGGTCGGCTGGTTGGCCTCTTTCCACACGATGTCTTCCAGGATGTCGTTCTGCTGGGACAGCAGCTCGACCACCGGGTCCACCTTGCCGTCCGGCCCCAGGCGCTTGGTAATGTCAGCCAGGGTCAACTGGCCGGTTGCGAGAGTCGCCATTTACTTTTCCTTTTACGGGTTCATGTTCGGGAACATCCGCTGCGCCGTGGACACGGCCGGCGCGGTGCCGGACTTGCCCGCCACGATGCGGTCTTCACTAATTGCCTTGCCGGCGTTGACAAGCAGCCGGATGACCTCCGGGTGATTGCCCAGGCCGGACTCGTGCAGCAGCGTCTGGAGCTTTTCCGAGCCGAAGTCGTTAAGCGCCTTCTTCGCCACCGCGAGGTTTTCCGGGAGCTTGTCGCCGCCGAATTCCGCGTCGGTCTGCGCTTCCTGCGCCCACTTGGCGGCGGTCTCGGCCAGTACTGCGGCCTGTTGCGCCTGCCACTTCTGTGCGAGCTTCACGCCGAGGTCTGCAACCTTTTGCGCCTGGTCTTGCGGCAGGTTCAGTTCCTTAGCCAGCGACTTGAACTCGCCCGCTACTTCGGCGTCGAGCTTGACGCCTTCCGGTGCGGTGAAGTCCTCGTACTGCTCGGGCGCGCCGGTGGGCTTGTCGTCGGCGTCGGCGGATTTGCCGTCGTCTGCAGGCTTGTCGCCGGCTGCGCTTTGGTCCGTCGTTCCTTCGGCCGGTTTGGCCGCAGTGGCGTCGGTGCTCGATTGCTGCTGTTGTGCATCGGGTTGTGCCCCCGTCGATGTGTCGGTGGCGCCCGGTGCGTTCTGCGACGAGTCGGTGGCAGTGTTAGGTTGGCCGCTCGTTACCAGGGTGTCCGTCGTCATTCGTGTTCTTTCGTGGCTTCCTTGGCCTCGGCGACCATCAGCGCGTACTGCTCGGGGCAGTGTTCGTTGATGAGCGCGGTGAGCCAGATACCGTAATTGCGCATGCCCTCGCGGAAGAACGTTTCACTGTTGCCGGTAAAGCTGGTGCGGTACATGCCCGACTTCTCGAGCATTCGCCACACCAGGCGCCGGCCCCACGCGTGGGTCATGAGCTGCTTGATGTCCGACGCCTCGTTCGCACGGGCCAGTTGCTCGCGTGCCTCGGCTTGCGCCTTAGCCTGCTGCTGGCCGTGAATGTCTAAGGGGTCGTACGATTTGCTCATGCACGGCACGATAAGCGTGCCGTGGCGAGGTATGCACACCCCCTATGCGGTGGTGCTGTCGGTGACGATGCCTAAGCCGGCCAGGGCGGTGAGCAGGCTGGCCAGTGCTGCGTTTCCGCCGCGTGATCCGGTGACGGTCGGCGGCGTGACTGGCGCGGGCGTGGTGTCGGTGGCGGTGCTGCTCATCAGGCCCACGGCCACGAGCTGCTGGACGACCGCCGCCAGCGCGGTGTTGCCGGCGATGTTGCCGGTGATGGCGGGCTTGGTGATGGGCGCCGTGTTGTAAAAGCCCACCTTGGTGCCGCGGTGTGCGAAGTCCTGCGCGACGGCCAGCGAACCGCCGGCGGTCATGCCGTCGGTGAGTGTGCCAAGCAGCAGGTTGCCGGCCAGGTAGTTGATGGCCGTGCCGTCCATGTACAAGTTGTACTTGCCGGCGCCGGCCAGCGCCTTGCCGCGGTAGGCGTAGGTGGCCGAGCCGCCGAGCGTGACGGTGACCATCGCCGCCGTGTCCGGCGCCTGGCCGACGCCGACATACTGGTCGAAGCGTGCGCGACGTTTTGCGCGCAGGTCGGTGAAGGTGCCGGGGCGCGCGTCGCGGTTGCCGACGACCTGGCCCTCGGCGAAGCCGGATTGCAGGCGGGCGTCGTACAGGCGTGGCGTGCCCATCAGGCGCTCGGCTTAATGTAATCGTGCGGCGGCGTTACATCGAACCGCACGGCCTTGATGGTTGTCTTTCCCTCGACCAGCGCCCGGGTGACGCGGTGCCACCCGTCCATGATGAAACCCTCTTGGTCCAGGATGATTGGGTGCGAGGTGTCCACGTCGAGCACGCGGCGCATTTGCTGCGCGAGGCCGTAGGCCGACGACACCGGGTTCCACACCGAAGACCCTGCGTGGATGGCAGCGAGCGGTAGGTCGAACACGGGCAGGTTCTTCGCGCGTTCGACCAGGTTGGCCACGATCCACACCCGGTCCTCGTGCTGGTAGGTGTTCTCGGCCAATGCCACGCCGGCAATCTTCACGGTCGGGTAGTCGGCCATGGGTCAGGTGTATCCGGTAAGGTTGCGCATCACGTCGGTCAGCGCGTTCTGCCCACCGGTGTCGGCGCCGGCCAGGTTGGCCGCGCTCTTGCTGGCCGACTCGGCCATGGCCGCCTGCTGGGCGGCCTGCTGCTGCTTCGCGCGGTCTGCACGAATCAGGGCCACCTTGTCGCTGGCCACGATCATCGACGGGTCCACGCCGAGCGCGTCGCTGTACGAATCGGCCCACTCGTCGGCGTTGAACTTGTCGAGCACGTCGGGCTTCATGGTGGCGATTTGGCCCAGCGACATGACGAAGCGGTCGATGCCGTTGGTGCCGATGGCCCGCTGCGCCTGCGCGAGCATGGACACGAACTCGACGTTGAGCTCGTGTCCGTTGAGTTCTTCCGGCGGCGCCGGCAGGATGCCCGCCTCGAGCGCGCGTGCGAAGGTCAGTTCGATTTTCGGGTCGAGCAGTTCGTTGTGCTGTCGCTCGAGGACTGGCCCCAGCATCAGCAGCTTTTCCTCGTGCAGCTCGGCCACCTCGGTGGCGGTCATGCGTCCGCGGTCGTTCTGCGCCAGCAGCTTGAACAGGTCCACGTAGAACACGCCGTTGATGCGCTCGCGCACGTCGCGGATGTCTTCGAGCAGGTATTGCAGGTTGAGGTTGACGTTGAACGCGGTTTGCACGGCGCCCGGCCCGTTCACGTCGATGTACGACGTGCCGCCCGGCAGGAAGTTGTGCATGCCGTTCTTGGCGCTGGTGGGCAGGATGAGCGGCGGGTCCACCATCTTGTCGATGCCCTGCGCCTTGCGAAGCTGCTGGTGCTGCAACTGGCGGATGTCGCCCAGGGCTTCCATGCTCGGGCTGATGCCGTAGGTGTCGCCGCCCCAGGTGGTCCAGCGGGGCGCGAGCACGCGGAAGGTCTTGAAGCCCGATTCGCGCAGGTACTTCTCGGGGTTGTCGCTGGCCTTCTCGAAGTACAGCGAGCGGTACGGCATGTTGAGCGCGTCGCGCTTCCTCGGGTCGCGGTCTGCCCGCGGCTCGATGACGTGGATGATGGTGACCTTGGCGTCCAGGTTGCCCGCTTCGAACAGCGTGCGCACCGCGGTGCTGCACACCTCGAGCCCGAATTCCTTGACCAGTTCGGCCACGGTCTTCTCGCATTCGCGGTACAAGCAGTCCACCTCGCCCTTGTAGTTCGTGGCCAGGCGGTACTCGCCGGCGGTCAGGGTGTAGTGGTGGATGACGGTGTCGAAGTCCTCGGCCACGATGGACGCGGCGGTGCCGTAGGCGCCCAGCTCTTCGTACATCGAGTGCAGCGCGCGGTAGGTGTTGGACCGCGCGAAGATGGCTTGCATGATGCGCGTGACATCGTCCAGCCACACCTTCACCGGTGCGAACTTCGTGAGCGCGGGGTCCGACGTGGACAGGCGGAACCAGGGCCGGGCCGGGCTGGTCATGCCAGCCATCAGGCCCGCCGACAGGGTCTTCAACGCCTGCGTGCCGGTCGAGTCGTAAATGTGGTTGAACTGCTTGTCGCCTCGGTTGCGCTCGTTCTGCAGGAAGCGGCCGGACACCGGCAGGATGTTGCGCGAAATGTCCATGTAGCGGGTGCGCCACGACGAAAACTCGCTGTCGAGTGCCGACCAGCGAGCGAGGTATTTATTGCGTGGCGTGCTATCGGTCATGCGCCACCGATCCCTTCGTCATCGACTCGGTACGTGCGGAACGCCTCGATGACTTCCAGCAAGCCCTCGCGGGTGGTGCCGTCGGTAATCTCGATTGCACCGACGGCAAGCGGGGTGCGACCGGAAAACACCGTAACGTTCATCGTCGCGCAGTTAATGAGTGCCAGTCGCATGGTCATTGCCCCAGCAGGGTGTTCTTGCCCAGCGTGAGCTGCGACGGGTCGATGCCGGACGGGCCGGTCAGGAAGGTGGACGCCGGGCCGGCGTTCACGCCCGAGGCGGCAGCGTTCGCGCCGCGCATGGCCTTCACGTCGGGCTGCTTGCCGTCGGCTTGCTTACTCGGCGGTGCGGTGGGCGTGGTGGCCTGCGGCGTCGGGATGTCCGGCGCCATGGCCTTGGTGGCCGCGTAGCTGCCCACGACCGCAGCGGCAGCGTAGGCGATGGTGGTGGGTTCGCACATTGGTCTGGTCCTAAGTCATGGCGGGACCAGTTCGCCGGCCCCCTATCGTGATGCGTACGGATCGTAGTCGCGCGCGTTGGCGGTATGCACACCCCCGGCCATCTGCAGTCGTTCGAGCGTGGGCGTGTCCATGAGCGCGAGGATGTACGCGCTGGCCAGGTCGGGCGAGCGGCCAATGCGGGACACGATGTCGTCGCGGCTTTCCACGTAGATGGTCATGCCCTGCATGCGCCACTTAGGCGTGCAAAGTTCCTGCGCCAGCTCGCGCGATGGCGGCAGGGCGATGCCGGTGTTGTTCGCCGGGTCCAGGGCTTCACGCATGCGCCACCACAGCTCGCTGCGCTGGTTGGCGAACTTGAGGCGGCCCGACTTGTCCATGCCGCGCGCGCTTTCGGCCACGTTCACGCCGATGACGGGCTGGCCGGCCTGGTTCAAGAAGTCGTAAGGGGATGCGCCCACGCCGATGACATCGAGGTGGATGGGCGCGCGGTCGCGGCTGGCGGCCAGCACCAGGCCGGCGACAGTCGGGCCGTCCGGCGTGTCCTTGCCCGGGTAGGTCAGCGGCTCATCGAACCACATGCCCTCGTGGCGCCGCGCAATGGTGGTCTTGTCCTTGCCGCCGCGCGCCACGTCCACGCCCAGCGAGTCCATGCGCGGCTTCTTGTCCAGCTTCCTCCAACGCGCTTGTGCAGCGTCCACCCAGGCCGTCGGGATGACCTGCCACGGGTCGTCGGAAATGCCCGCCTGGAAGTCGCCATACAGCATTTGCGAGCGCAGCGGCTCGGGCAGGGATTGCAGAGTGCTCATGTAGCCGCTCGCCATGTAGTAGGGGTTATCCGTCAAGCGCGCGGGAATGAACGTGCGGGACTTGGGCAGGATGATCTGCTCGGGCTTGTAGTTGGCCGGGTCGAACTCGTAGGTGACGCGGCCCTCAACCAGCACGAACGGCTGGCCGGTGAGCGGCACGCCGTCGCTGTCCACCCACATATCGCAGCTGTTGCCGTCCTTGGTGGGCAGCATCGCGCAGTAGCGCAGCTCGCCGGCCGGCACCGGGTACAGCGGGTGCGCCTTGTCGAGCCACGGGCCGAAGAACTCGATGACCCACCGGCCCTCGGTCGTGGTCGGCGGGTTGAACGTCATGAGCACCTTGGCATGCAGCGATGCGTTGCTCGTCCGTGTCCAGCCCATGACGAAGCGCACTTGCTGCTCGCGCATTTCGGTCACTTCGTCAAAGATTTTCTTGTCGTGTGCGCGGCCCTGCCAGCGGCGCTCGTCGCCCGGGTTGTCCAGGCCACCGAACTCGCACAGCGCGCGACCGGGGATTTTCCAAATCGCTTTTTGCGAGTTGAACCCGTCGGTGGTGTCGAGGATTTCGGTGAGGCGCTGGATGACGCCCTCGGTCTGCGCTTTCTCGCGGCGGAAAAACGCAGCGCGCTCGGAGCTGGTGAGAATCAGGCCAGCGGCCAGGTCAGTCTTGCCGCCGCCGGCCGCCCCGCCGTAGCCAACGATGTCGGCCTGCGAGGCGTACGCCTGGCCCTGCGGCCCGGGTAGCGGCTTCCAGATGGGCAGGCGCCGCTGCTTCTCGCGCAGCAGCAACAGCAGCCGTTCGCGCGCTGCGCGGTCATTGGCAACCGGCGTCGGCATGTGCTTCCCACATATCCGGCCAATGCCGGTTGCCTTTGGCGATGTTCTCGCGGGCCGGGATGATGCGCAGGTTGGCCGCCACGTGCAGTCCACAGACCAGTGGCGACTGCAGCGGGACGATGTGGTCCACGTGGTACGGGTCGCCGGTCACGTCGGACAGGAATTTGGACGTGAGGTATATCTCGCGGATTGCTGCAGCTTCCGACCATACGGGCAGGGCGTTCTGCTTCTTCGACCGGCGGTTCGCCAGCACGACCTGGCGGGCGCCTGGATTGCGCGCGGCCCAATTGCTATTGGCCCACCGCGCGTCGTGCTCGGCCGCTTTCTCGGGGTTCGCTTTACGCCAATTTGCCGTGGTGGCTTTGGCGCACGCCTTGCACCACAGATTTTTGCCATCCTTGCGGCGGCGATCCGTACCAAAGGCGGTGAGGTCTTTCTCGACCTCGCATTTCGAACAGCGCTTCATACCAGGTCTGAGGCGTCGCCGCTGTCTGCTTGGGGGTCAGGGTCCACCGAGGTCGCGGCGAGGGCGCTGTGGCCCACCTGCGCGGCCAGGCGGGCGATTTCCGCCTCGATGTCGTCGTCCGTCATGGTGGTCAGCGCCAGCGAGCCCGCCATTTCCACGCGGCTGTTGTCGCGGTACTTCTCGGGGTCGTGGGCTTTGGCCAGGAAGATGGCCAGCGTGTCGCTGTACTTGCGCACGGTCATCGGGATGCGCTGGCCCTGGTCGTCCAGCTTGAAGCGCGATTGCTGCTTGCCGTCCTCGTCCGTGTACAGCTCGGTGAGATACGTGGGCTGGCCCTGGTGCAGCACGGGCTCGGCCACGCCGTCCACCGCGCGGCGGTGCATTTCGTCCTCGAGCACCAGCAGGCCGGCCTTCATGGCCTCGTCCCAGCGTTCGGCGAACTCGGGATCGTTCTTGCGCCAAATGTAGGCGGTGTAGCGTGAAATGCCGACCGCTGCCGCGGCCTTGCCAACTTGGCAAGTCTCAGCGAGGGCGGCGCAAAATGCGGTCAGCTTTTCAGGAGTCAATTTCATGGTGCAGATTGTTGCGCGCACCATGAACGGTATGCACACCCCTTAGGCGGCCTCGTCCACCTGGTCATCGGTGCGCGTCCTGGCCACCGCGCGGAAGGCGCTGGGATTCTGATTGCGCACCTCGTAGCGGCAGATGCGAGCGACCGTGCATTTGCTCAGTTCGAACATTTTGGCCAGCCGGCGATAGCCCACGCCTTCCTGCTCGTGCATCACGCGCATGAGTTCCACCTCGTAGTCGGTCAACCGAGCGTTCTGATGGTCCTCGCCAACACGCAGGCCGCGTTCATTCACCCCCACCATCCTTTTTGCTTTTGTCATTTTGCCCACCCCTCTCATCCGGCCAGCGCATCGTGCAGAATCCTGCAAACACGTAAAAAATTACCGTTCCTACCGTTCCCACCCGTACCTACTCGTTTTCTATGTATTTCCCTAACCGACTTATATACACGTATTACTACTTTCATTAACTTAGGTAGGAACGGTAGGAACAGACCATTTTTCCCTATGAAAGCGCCGTTCCCACCTCAGTAGGAACGGGTGGGAACAGGTAGGAACACTCAGCCCGCATCGGGCGCATAAACCCACTGCGGCGCCCCATCAATACGCAATTTTTTGCGCGCATACCCTAAAGCACGCAAAACGGTGCCGATTCGCATTTCCTCGACCCTCTTGCAGTTTTTTACGTCCAGCCTGAGCGCACCCTCAAGCACCTCATGCGTCCGCAAGAATTCCCTATCCGCAGGTTTTTGCTCGGTCATCGCGTCCGGCGTATTGAGCCATTCCTTGACGACGGGTTCCCACGAATCGCTCACGAGGTAGTTGGCGTGCTCGCCCATGGCCAGCGTTTCGGCCTCGTGATAGTCCACGCCGACCAGGTCGAACGCTTCCCGGGCTTCGGCCCATAGCTGGGCGCAGTCGCGCGTGATGGCGTCCACGTCCACCAGGCCACCGATGCGCACCGGAAGCCACCGGCGGTTGCCGGTCTCATCGACCAGGAACTCGTCTTTGTTGGTCGTGCCGAAGCACAGCAGGCGCCGCGGGAACACCGTGTTGAATTCCCGATACTTCGGCGTCCAGTCCTCGTAGCGCTTCGTCATCCATGCCTTGATCGCTTCCGAGTCGCGCGAGGCCAGCCCCTTGAGTTCGGCCAGCTCGGCCACGAGGCGCCCGCGCATCTTGCGCGACAGGTCGTCCTCTTTCTCGCCGAAACTGATTTCGGTGAAGAACTCGGCGGCCGGCGCCATCGCCGCCACGCCCGACGACTTGCGCGCGCCCTGGCGGCCCACCAGGATGGGCGCCATGTCCGCCTTGCAGCCCGGCTCGATGATGCGACCAGCCAGCGCCGTCCAGATATAGCGGCCCACCGCGCGCGTGTACGGCGTGTCCTCGCCACCGAAGTGCGTGGACAGGAAGCGCTCGATGCGCGGCACGCCATCCCACTGCAGCCTGGACAGCCACACCTGCGCCGAGTCGAACGCCTGCTGCTCGGCCACCAGCAGCACCGCGTCGCGCGTGGCGTCCTTCGACGGTGGCTGGAAGCCGCAGCGCTCGAGCGCGATGCGCAGGCGCGTGTAGTCGGCATCCTTGAACGACAGCCAGTTCTCGCCGTCGTCCTCGCTGTACATGATTTCGTCGCGGAAGGTGTCGTATGCCACCGTCATGCCGGTCATGTCGGGCCGGGCGATGGCCTTGGTCATGTTGTCCATCGTGACCAGGATTTCCCCGGTCTTCTCTTTGCGCACGAAGGCCGGGCGCGGGGGCGGCGCCGGCTTCTCGCCGGCCTTGGCCTCGACCACGTCGAAGTCGCCCGACACATCCTCGACCCAGCCGAAGCGGCGGGCCAGCGCCAGCACGGTGCCGCCAGTGGATACCCGGCCAGCGTGCGAGGCGCCCTTGATGCGCGACCACTCGAGGTCCACCTCGTCGGCGTTGTACTTGCTGGACCGGCTGCTGAACTCGTGGGCGAGCGCCAGGCCGTCGCTTGACGCCCCGGTCTCGTGGTGCAGCGCCATGACCACGTGCAGCCAGTCGTCGTAATCGAGTTCGTCGGCGCCGCTGTTTGGGATCGCGGCCAGCGCGGCCACGAGCTGCGCCTGGTCCACGGGCGCCGCGGGCAGCGACACGTCACGCACCGGCCGCTCGGTCTCGACCGGCTCGAGTGCGAAGCGCTCGGCCAGCGCGGACCACAGCGCGTCGAACTGCTCGATGGTGAGCACCGGGAACTCGTCGGGTAGGCCGCCGGCCCACTCGTAGCGCACACCGCTCGGGTGCGTGCCCACGGCGATGAACTGCTGCCCATCGCCCAGGAACTCGATGATGCCGCCCTCGACCTTCATGCGGCGCTTGCGGCGCTCGCCGTCCAGGCGGAAGGCCAGCAGGAACTTGCCGCTGTTCGGGCGCGTGCGGGCCGGCAGCATGCCACCGAAGCCGATGGCTTCGAACAGGTCGGCCTCAATGTAGTTGCGGATGCGGGCGGCCATCGCGAGGTCGGCCACGTCCACGTCCAGCGCGCGCACGTCGCGGGTCTGGATGCAAATGCCATAGTCGGGCTGCTTCACCCATCGCGCGATGTCCTGGTCGCTGCTCACATGCTGCGACCAGCCCGGGATGCCGACGGCGTGACCGTTCCCGTTGTAGCGGGAAGGGGTCTTGCCCAGGTCCGCCATCTTCGAGTTCGGCGAGATTTCCGCCTGCGGGTTCGACACCACCGGCAGCAGGTCCGTGGTGAGGCCGGCCAGCAGCGTGAGCGTGTCCCAATCCGACGGCAGGGCGCCGTAGACCAGGGCGCTCATAGGAGACCCGCCGCGTAGATGCTGCCCTCGGCCCATTCGCAGGCGACGCCGCACTCAATCTTCGGTTCCTCGTGCTTGCGCCCGCGGCCCGGCTCGAGGTCTTTGAGGAACACGCCCTGCCCACTGATGCGCAGGGTAGGGTGGCCGATGTTCGCCTCGACTTCCATTTGCTGCTGGAAGCGGTCGGGGAAGTCCACGCGAATCTTGTTCCAGTACCAGGCGCCACCCTTCACGCAACCTATGCAGTTGTTGTGGTCGTAGCCCATGTCGTACATCACGGGCAGTTTGATGCCGGCGCGTTGCACGATGGCGAGCGCCTGGCCCTTGTCCACGCCGCCGTCGATAAGCGGCGCCCACACGCGCATGTGGTTGTTGCCGTCGAGTAGGCGGTCTAGCCGGTCCTGCTCCTCGGCGGTGTACCCGAACACGTCCAGGTCGCCCGGTCGTGCGTGCGACTCGCGCACGCCCTTCTTGAGTAGCTTGGTGCAGGGGGCGCCGTCACGGCCATTGATGAACCGCTCGCGAAGGTTGACGTTGACCACGCTGCCGCTGTACTTCTCGTTGACGAGCACCTGGATGGGCACGCCGAACCACGCTTCGCAGTCCTTCAAGAACCGCATGTTGTCGGAGTGCTCTTCGTGGACGTGGCAGTAAATGACTTCCAGCGGCAGCGGCTTGTCGGCGACCTTGTTTTCTTCGATGGCGATTTTCGTGGCCACGGCGCTGGCGGCGCCACACGAGAAGTGGGACACGATGCGGGTGCGGTCGCTCATGGGGCGGCCTGTTCTGCCGGCACGCTGGCGGCCTCGCGCTGCTTGATGAAGTTGTCCAGGGTGGACTTGCGCCAGCCCGAGGCGCGTGGGCCGAGCTTGATGGGCGCGGTCAGCAGGCCGTCACGGACCCACTGATAAAGGGCGGTGCGTTGCACACCGAGGTATTCCATCGCCTTCTTGGGGCGGTATATCGGGTCGTCCATCGAAACCTCGCTAAGCAAACATTTTTGTTCTCGTCTGTGCGCTAACTAACGTTAGCGTGCGTTTAGCGAAGTGTACAACCGGAAATAAGATTCCTCAAGTAAATTGCTTGATTCATTTCAAGATTTCCGGCCAGCACGTCGCTAAACGCGGTCGCAGCCAAGTAATCGCGCCTCGGCCGTGCGGTAGTGGTTCGGGTCGCTTTCGATGCCGATGTATCTACGGCCTTCGAGCAATGCAGCGAGTCCGATACTTGCCGAGCCCATGAACAGGTCCGCCACAACGCCACCAGGCGGCACGGTGTATCGGATCAGGGGGCGTATGAGCTCGACTGGCTTCTGCGTAGGGTGGACGGCGCGCCCATGCTCGTTACGCACTTGAAGCACACTGCGCATCAGGCGCGGGCCACCGGCGACGCTGACATAGTCACCAGCCCCTATGTGGCCCGTGTGTGCCGGCCTGGCTTTCCGCCGTACCGTTTTTGCACGAGCATCCATCGTGAACTGCGCTTCGCGGTACACGTCCGCCCACGCCCCACGGTAGAACATGACGGCGTGCTCGTGTACCCGCCGAAAGCGATCATTGGCGAAACCGGTGCCGTTCTGCTTCTCCCACACGATGTCCTGGCTGTACTTGAAGCCGGCCGCTTCCATTTGGGAAAAGAGCGGCGCCAAGAATCGTATGCTGCCAAAAACCCATACCGCTGCAGTCGGTTTGAGGATGCGTGCAAGTTCAGCAATCCAGCCATCGACCTGCGTGTCCCATTTGAGGGCGGTATCGCCGTACGGTGGGTCGGTGATACACGCGTCTACGCTTCCATCCGCAATGAAGAGCGGTAGAACGTCACGGCAATCGCCGTGGTACACCTCGAACATCACGCACCATCCGGCACGGTGCGCACCATGTCCATCCAGCCCGACGGCAGCTTGAGCTTGGCCTCGATGCTGCGGGCGGTGGTCTCGGTCAGTGGGCGCTTCGGCGGGGTGCCGAGCAGTTGGCTGATGTATGACCCGTTGCTGTAGCCCAGTGCTGCGCCGAGCTGCTTGCGTCCGCCGCGCTGGTCCGCCAGCAGCAGCAGGTTGTTGCGGCGCACCGCGTACACGTCGGCCATCGGCTGCGGCCGGCGCCGTTCAATTATCTTTTTCATTTGCTAACCCCTTGATTAAATTGGTTAGCGCATGTTAGCAAAAGATTTGTCGTAAGTCACGCACGCATTAGCAGTTGCTTTCATACTAGCTGCATGCTAACGTCCGCTACCAACTCCAACAGGCACACTCCCGTGGCCGACATCCACGACGTACGCAAGAAGAATCTCAAGGCGCTGGTGGTGCAATGGGATGGACCGACCAACCTGGCCAAGCAGCTCGGCTACACCGGGCCGTCCTACGTGTCGCAGATGGTGAGCGGCAACCGGCCGATCACAGAAAAGACTGCGCGCCAGATAGAAGGCAAGCTCGGCCTTTCTATTGGCTGGCTTGATGCCGCCCATCCAGGGGCGCCAGCCGCTCGCGCGGCTGTTCTAGACACCACGAGCCTGTCGAGAATAATTTCCTTGTTGACTGTGGCGCTAGACGAAGCGGGCGTAAAGATGCAGCCGGGGAAGTTCGCCGAGCTGGTGTCCATGGTCTACGAGGACGCGCAGGAGCGCGGCCGGATAGATGAGAAGTTCATTAATCGAGTGATTGGACTCGTGAAGTAAAGAGGTTGCTACCATGCCGCAAGAAGTAATAAGACAACGCATCAAGTACCTGGTTGAACACGGCGAGTTGTACCCACAGCAGGAACAGCGCGCACATGACAAGCGCATGCAGTTCGCGGTCATCGCGCTGCTGGCGTTCAACACCATCGAGGCCACGGCGCTCGCGGTGAAGTACCTGCTGTAGCGGCCCCAGCCCGCGAACAAAGCCGCCTTCGGGCGGCTTTTCTTTTGCGTGTTCGCGTTAGCAACGTGAAAAATTTCTTGACCGCATGCTAAAGCATCTGCTAAATTACATGGGCAGTTTAGACAAGCCCGTTAGCAAATACTTTAGGAGAGTCAAGAATGTCCCTCATCGCCATTTCCGTGCGCCGCGCCATCGGCGGCGCCGAAGTCACCTTCACCGCAGAAGCCGACGACCTGGTCAAAGCGCTGGCCGCCGCCCACACGCTCGCCGGCATGGACACGCCGGCCGCCAGCTCGGCCCCCGCTGCCGATGCGAAGCCTGCCAAGGCGAAGGCCGAAGGTAGCACCGCCGAGAAGCCGAAGGCCGAAGCAAAAAAGCAGACTGCGGACAGTGCTTCGTCCGCCCCTGGTGCCACGCCGGCAACCACGGCCCAGCCGGCTGCTGCGCAAGACAAGACCTCGAGCACCACCGATGCGCAAGCGAATACGGGCGCCGGTGAAGAAGTCAGCTACGACCAGGTCAAGTCGCTGATTCTGACCATCGCATCGAAGCAGGGCCGCGACAAAGTCACCGCGCTGCTGCAGCGCTTCGGCGCCGCAAAAGGGCCGGAACTCAAGCAGGACCAGTACGCCGAATTCGTCGTCACCGCGCAGAAGGTGCTGGACGGCGAATACGACCCGGTCGCCGGCGAAGAGGCGTTGGCGTAATGGCTACCGCGGTCATCACGCTGACCGACTCCGACGACGGCACGAACGTGGACGTGAAATTGGAGTTCGGCGAAGGCGGCACCGATAACGACAGTTCGGCGCACCACATGGCCGTGGCGATGCTGCGCACCGTCACCGGCGGATTGGAAGACGACGAAGGCGAGGCCGGCCATGGGTGACAGCGCACAACACGCGCGGCTGTCGCCGTCGGGCGCGCCGAAGTGGATGCGCTGCGCGGCCTCGCTGGCGCTCGAGGCGGATTGCCCCGATTCGTCCAGCGCGTTCGCCGACGAGGGCACCGCCGCCCACCAGGTCGCCGAATGGGCGTTGACCGAGAAGAAACCGGCCGCCGCTTACATCGGGCGCCGTGTGGATGTCGGCCCGCACAAGACCATCGAATGCACCGAGGACATGGCGGCCCACGTGCAGACCTACGTGGACGCGATCTACGCCCGCATCGAGGAATTCAAGCTGCGCGGCGCCGTGTCGGTCGAGCTGCTGGTCGAGGTGCGCGTGGACTTCTCGGAATTCGTCGGCGAGCCCGGCCAGTTCGGGACCAGCGACGTGGTGCTGCTCATCGAGTGGGCCGACGGCACCATGCAAATCGACGTGAACGATTTGAAGTTCGGCCGCGGCGTGCGTGTCTACGCCGAGGGCAACGAGCAAATGCGCATCTACGCGCTCGGCGCCTTCGACCAGTTCTCGGCCCTCGGCGACTACACCCGGGTGTCCTGGTGCATCCACCAGCCGCGCCTGGACCACGTGGACGCCGACGAGTGCGACGCCGACACGCTGCTGGCGTGGGCCAAGGACGCGCTGCGTCCGGCCGCCGACAAGGCCATGTACTTGTTCGACATGCGCAAGACCACGCCGCCGTCGGCCGAGGACTACACCCCGGGCGACAAGCAGTGCAAGTTCTGCAAGGCGAGGGGTAAGTGCCCGTCGGCCGCGCAGCTCGCGCTGAACACCGTGGCCGACGACTTCGTGGACCTGACCCTGCCGCTCGAGCCGCAAATCAGCGCGGCCATGGAACGCATCGAGCAAAGCGATGGCCCGCACATCGCCGACCTGATGCGGCACCTGGACTTCATCGAGTCGTGGTGCAAGGCGGTGCGCGCCCGTGCCGAGTCCGACCTGCTGGCCGGCCGCAGCGTGCCGGGCTTCAAGCTCGTGCAGGGCAAGAAGGGCGCACGCCAGTGGGCCGACGCCCAGGTGGTCGAGACCACGCTCAAGGGCATGCGCTTGAAGAAGGAAGAAATGTACGACTTCAAGCTCATCAGTCCGACGACCGCCGAGAAGCTGGCCAAGGCCGGGACTATCGGCGAGCGGCAGTGGCCGAAGCTGCAGCAGCTCATTACCCAAGCCGAGGGCGGCCTGTCCGTGGCGCCCGAAACGGACAAGCGACCGGCTGTCGTCATCGAGCCGGTTGTGGATGACTTCGATGACGTGACCGCAGCAGAACCGGCAGAAGCCGAAACCGCTGACCTTTCCGACCTGGTGTAACCCATGACGCACGACGCCTCGCATAACGCAACTGTTCACAACCTGCTGCCGCTCGATGCGCAGGCGCTGCTTCGCCGAGCGGCAGCAACCCGCGTTACCGACACGGACCCCATGGCGCGCATACGCGCCGTGGACCAGGCCATTAAACGCGTGAAGCGCGAGCACTCCCGGCTCTTCTCGCAGGCCGCGCTGCACAACTACAGCACGGTCGAACTCGAAATTCCAACTATCTGAAAGGCACCACCATGAAAATCAAACTCGCAAACGTCCGCCTCGCATTCCCGCAACTGTTCGAAGCCAAGACGGTGAACGGTGAGGGCAAGCCCGCCCACAGCGCGGCCTTCCTGTTCGCGCCCGACCACCCCGCGGCTAAGGAAATCAAGGCCGCCATCGAGAAGGTCGGCGCCGACAAGTGGGGCGCGAAGTGGCCGGCCATCAAGAAGGCCATGGAAGCGGCCGACAAGACCGCGCTGCACAACGGCGACACCAAGTCCGAATACGCCGGCTACGAGGGCATGCTCTTCGTGAACGCGCGCAACGTGCAGCGCCCGACCGTGCTGGACCGCGACAAGTCGCCGCTGACCCTGGCCGATGGCCGCCCGTACGCCGGCTGCTACGTCAACGGCGTCATCGAGCTGTGGGCGCAGGACAACAACTACGGCAAGCGCATCAACGCCACCCTCATGGGCGTGCAGTTCTACAAGGACGGCGACGCGTTCACCGGCGGCGGCGTGGCTGGCGACGACGACTTCGACAGCATCGAAGAGGGCGCCGACGCAGTGGACGACCTGGCCTAAGTGCCCGCCCTGGCTTCGGCCAGGGCTATTCGGTGGTGCTGCTGGCGGC
>Ga0308170_10000551_pt1 | contig 45122 bp, 37 predicted proteins | sample PhyBR2_2_FD_202136 | JGI IMG/M metagenome (GOLD analysis project Ga0308170, IMG submission 202136) | Phyllosphere microbial communities from UC Gill Tract Community Farm, Albany, California, United States - DLSLSB.R2 | ecosystem: Host-associated > Plants > Phyllosphere > Unclassified | place... | reverse complement strand
AGCCCAATAAGGTAAATGTAGGCTCATACGGTGGCTTGATACACGAAATGACCGAAATGGTAATGGCCAACATGGGACAATATGCCCATGGCAATCAGCCTATACAGCACATGGTATACCTGTATAATTATGCCAACCAGCCTTGGAAATCGCAATTTTATGCGCGTGAGGTAATGCGTAAACTTTACGATGCTACTGAAAATGGTTATCCGGGAGATGAAGACCAGGGGCAAACCTCATCGTGGTATGTGTTAAGTGCATTAGGCTTTTATAGCGTAACCCCGGGTACAGGCGAATATGTTTTGGGGAGCCCGGTGTTTAAAAAAACGACCATTAATTTAGAAAACGGTAAAAAATTCGTGATTGATGCACCGGCTAACGATGCGGACCATGTTTACATTAAATCGGCCACACTTAACGGTAAAAATTTCACCAAAAACTTCATCAATCACAGCGATTTGCTAAAAGGAGGGGTACTAAAACTAGAAATGAATGTTAAACCTTCGTTAAATAGAGGGTTATTAGCTGAAGATAAGCCATTTTCGCTTAGCAATTAGCTAATGAATTTGCTACTTTTGCAAATTATTAAAAAGTACGAAGAACAATAAAGAAATATAAAAATATAGAATGGAAAAGCCTGTTGCATTAGGTGTAGATATTGGCGGCTCGCATATTACGGCCGCATTGGTGGATTTAGAAACAAGAACCTTGCTGAAAGATTCCATCAAGCGTAGCCCTGTAAATTCGCAGGAGAGCAAAGAAGTGATTTTATCTGCATGGTGCGATATTATTGATAAGGCTTTTAAAAACATTAAAAACGGCGTTCGCAGTGTGGGTATTGCCATGCCGGGGCCGTTTAATTATAGCGAAGGCATTTCGTTAATTAAAGAACAGGATAAGTTTAAATCACTTTACCAGATCAATGTTAAAGAAGAACTTTCTAAAAGATTGGATATCCCTACAGATCATATTCACTTTATAAACGATGCAGCAGGCTTTTTGCAAGGAGAGGTTTTTGCAGGTGCAGCCAAAGGAAACGCAAGTGTATTGGGTTTAACACTCGGTACTGGCCTGGGTTCTTCTCTGTGCCTCAACTATAAAGCCTTTGATGCTGACCTTTGGAACTCCGAATTTTTAGACGGAATTGCAGAAGATTACTTATCTACGCGCTGGTTCGTAAAACGTTTTAACCAACTTAGCGGAAAAGAGGTTGCGGGAGTGAAAGAGCTGGTCGAAATTGTAGAAACCGACCACCACGCAACCATGGTTTTTATGGAATTTGGCAATAACCTTGCCCAGTTTTTAATCCCGATTATCAAACAACATAAAATTGATACCGTGATTATTGGCGGCAATATAGCGCAATCGTTTAGTGCCTTCGCACCCGAACTGATTGCTACCTTGAAAGGCAATGGCATTGATACGGAAATAAAAATATCGGAACTGAAAGAACATGCAGCCCTTATTGGTGCCGCGAGTTGCTGCGATTTAAGCTTGACTTAAAGTATTTATTTTAAGGAGTATATTTATTTTTTAAAAATTTTAGACCTAAAGCCGTCAAAGAGCATGTTTTCTTTGACGGCTTTTTAGGTTTATAGTTGACAGTAATTTATTACTGGTAATCTTTTAATTTTAAATTGCTTTTAAAACAAAAAATGTATTCATCAGCCGGTTGCATTTTTCAAATTTGCCAAATTTAAGTCTGGTTTTAGTAGCTTTGGGTTTGGCAAACACATTCGAAAACAGCATGCCCCGGCACGAAAATAAAATATATGAGGATATTGAGCTGATAGACCTAATCAAAGCCGGTAACCACGCTGCATTTTTCGCGCTTTACGAACGTTATAAGGTTGTGCTCTATCTCCATGCCAAAAGGATGCTGGATGATGAAGACGAAACCAAAGATGTAATACAAGAAATATTTACCACTTTGTGGGATAAACGAGCCGTGCTAACGATTGGCACCTCTGTAAAATCTTACCTCTACACAGCTACACGCAATAAGGTGCTTAATTTGCTAACCCATCGCAAATTCGAAATCAATTACCTTAATTCTTTGCAAAAAGTAATCGATCTGACCGAAAATGGGGTTGAAGACCAGATCCGAGAAAAACAATTGATTAAGATGATTGAAAGCGAGATAGAGCAGCTGCCCATTAAAATGCGTCAGGTTTTTGAGCTCAGTCGTAAACAGCACCTTTCTCATAAAGAAATTGCAGAGCAACTAAATATATCTGATAAAACTGTTAAAAAGCAGATCAATAATGCAATTAAAATTTTGCGGAGAAAAATCAGGGTTATCCTCCTAACTTTCACTTTTATTTAATTTATTTATTTTTTCTCTACTACCAGTATAGCTTTCGATTGTCTTAGTTGCTTTAAAGGATAAAAAACGCTTTTTAGGCATGGATAACAGCAAGGCTAAAACACTTATTGAAAAATATCGGTCGGGGACCATAAGTCAGGCTGAAATGCATCTGTTGGAAGACTGGTATGCAAAACTTGCAGATACTAAAAAGTTAAATCTGGAAGATGGCGAGCTGGATCGTAATCTCAGCGATGTTTGGGCAACCATTAGCCAGAACACGGTTGCACCTAAAATTGTAAATAGGTATTTTGTGTGGGGGAGCAGAATTGCTGCAGCGGCATTGGTGTTGCTTATTGCCGGCTTTACCTTATACTTTTACCTGAAAAATCAGCCTCAAAACCAGCACGTTGCCAATAAACAAATTATTCAGGATATTAAACCTGGCGGTAATCGCGCTACTTTGACGCTTGCTAACGGAAAAACAATTGTGTTGAATGATGCAGCTAACGGGAACCTGGCGGAACAAGCCGGAATTGCCATTAGTAAAACAAAAGAAGGTCAATTGGTTTATACCATAAATGATAAAGGTGAAGCAGAAAATGGTAGTCAGTATATTAATACCATTTCTACCCCAAATGGTGGTCAGTATCAGGTTATTCTCCCCGATGGTACCAGAGTGTGGCTTAATGCAGCATCTTCTTTGCGGTATCCGGCACATTTCAATGAGCAAGTACGAAAAGTTACGCTAAGTGGCGAAGCATATTTCGAAGTATCAAAAGCTTTAAATAAAGCAAAACTCACCAACATTCCTTTTATTGTTGAAACTGAACAACAGGAAGTTGAAGTTTTAGGTACGCATTTTAACATCAATGCCTACACCAATGAACCAGGTGTTAAAACAACTTTGCTGGAAGGTGCCGTTAAGGTTGGCTCTCCCGGCATTGCAAATAAAAGCATAGTACTAAAACCTGGACAACAGAGCTATTATAGCGAAAACACCCTCAAAGTTAATGTTGTCGATACCGATGAGGCAGTTGCCTGGAAAAATGGATTATTTATGTTTAAAGATGCTGATCTAAAAACGGTAATGCGTTCTATTGCCCGCTGGTATGATGTTGAGGTGGTGTACCAAGGGGTAATTCCTAAAAAAGAATTTTCTGGCGAGATGTACCGCAATTTAAATTTAGATCAGGTACTTGATGTACTCAGCTTTTATAAAGTTCATTTCCGCGTAGAAGGAAAAAAAATTATAGTTAACCCAAATTAATCAATACCAAATAACCGAACCAAATCAAAACTAAAAAAGATGAAAAGAAAACTACGAAAAACCTAAACCTGCCACAGGGAGACTAGTTTTTGTATGGCAAATAAACATGGCCATACAATTAAAAAACCGCAGAGGTGTTGTAGCACAACTGCGGCGATAGCTGAGTTAACCCTTTCCGAAGAAATCGGAACTAAACGATTTTACGATCCATTTACTGTATTAACCCAACACAATAAAAGTATGAATTTTAATTCTATTACTACTGGTATGTCTAAACCATGGCTACCTCCTAAATTGCAACTTACGATGAAGTTGACCGTAATTCTCCTATTTGTTGCACTGCTGCAGGCCAGTGCAAAAGGCTATAGCCAAATTACACTCCATAAAAATAACGAGTCTTTTGAAAAGATTTTGCAATCGATAAAAAAGCAAACCGGCTATGTTTTTTTATACGAAAATAAAGATATCAAACAGGCCCGGATAACAATTAATGTAAATAACGTTCCTTTAAACGAGGTGCTGAATCAATTTTCCAGAGAGCTGCCCATAACTTTCAAAATAGTGGGCAATAATGTGCTGCTGAAAAGAAAAGAAGAAAGCCCGGTAGTTTTTCAAAATCAGTTTCTGGTTGTATCAGTTAAAGGTAAAGTATTGGATGACAATGGAATAACAATACCTGGTGTAAGCGTTACCCTAACTGGCGAAAGTTACAAACAAACGGTTCAAACCAGTACTACAGGTGAGTATTCTTTTAGTCCGTCGCGCACAGGCAGGTATACGCTAACAGCAAGTTTTGTAGGTTATAATAAGCATGTATTCGAAATTGACCTTAAAAATGAAAATGTAATACATAATATTTCGTTAGTACCTTCTAACGAAGCATTATCAGAAGTAATGGTTGTTGCTTACGGTACACAAACCAAAGCATCTTTTACCGGATCGGCAAAAACATTAAAATCAGAAGTAGTTAGTGGGGCACCCCGGGTGAGTATTCAGGAGACTTTACAAGGTAATGTACCAGGTCTGGTTTCCTCTAACGGATCGGGGCAGCCAGGTGCGGTACCGAATGTGCGTATCCGTGGTATTGGCTCAGTAAATGCAGGTAGCGGCCCGCTTTATGTGGTAGATGGTATTCAACTGGAATCTGGTCAGATTAGCAGTTTAAACAGCTTCGATATAGAAACAGTTACCGTACTAAAAGATGCTTCTGCAGCATCTATTTATGGATCGAGGGCTGCAAATGGCGTAATTTTAATCACAACAAAAAATGGTGCAATTGGTAAAACCATCATTAGTGCTTCTATTCAATCGGGTGCCAATACGGTAACACCTGTAAAAAACAACGACCCCTTAAGTACCAGCGAAATGCTCGAACTTTTAAGAGAAGGTTGGGCCAACAAGGGTAACGATCCCGCGCTTTTTGATAAGTCTGTTGCCGATAATGCGGTTAATCCAAATGTAAATACCAACTGGTTCGATTTACTTACCCGCACCGGAAATCATACTCAAGCTGATGTTTCAATAAGTGGTGGTACCGATAAAACAAAATTTTATGTATCGGGTAGTCATTATGTTGCCAAGGCAGCATTATTGGGAAGTGATTTTTCAAGAAGCACTGCTAATTTAAAGTTATCTAACCAGGTGTCAGAAAAACTTTCTATAAGTGGAGGTTTACAGGTCAACTCGCGCCGTACACATTCGCAGGCCGATGCGGGTACTTTTGGCAATCCTGTACGGATGTATTCCATATATCAGCCCTGGCTAAAGGCATATAATGATGATGGAACATACGATTTTAGTTATTTTAACCGCTATAACCCCATTGCACAGGTAACCGAAAGTTACGATGATGCCAATATTTATGGCATGATGGGTAACTTTCTGGCTAAATATCAAATATTACCTTCCTTATCGATCGAGAACCAATCTAATGTGAGTTTTGGATATACAGAGGCTACATCATATAACAAATCTGGTGTTGGAACTTCACGTACTGATGGGGGCAGAGCCACTTCAGGCACAAGCCGTTACATTAACTGGGTAAACACTTCAATTTTACGTTATAATAAAACTTTTGGCGATTTTGGTTTGAAAACTTATCTGGGTTACGAATCGCAGGAAGTAAAAGAGGTTGGCAACAGTATCACTAAACGCAATTTCTTGCCGAATACGTATACACTTGATAATGCTTCGATTTTGGTTGATGGCGGATCTAGTGCAACTGGTAACTCGCTTAATTCCGTTTTTGCGAATGCTTCAACTGATTATAAATCCCGTTATTATTTAAGTGCTTCATTACGTCGCGATGGTTCATCGAGGTTTGGCGCCGATAAACGTTATGGTAATTTTTGGTCGGTAGGTGCTTCATGGAATATCACCGGCGAAAATTTTATGGCCGATCAGAAAATAATTTCAAATTTACGTTTGCGTAGCAGTTATGGGGTAAATGGAAATCAAGATATTGGTAATTTCGTATCGAGGGCACTTTACAACAGTGCAGCGTACGATAACGCACCTGGTTTGGTTTTTTCTAATTACGGCAATAGCCTGCTTACCTGGGAAAAGAACAAACCATTTAACATCGGTCTTGATTTCGGTATCCTCAATAACAGGTTAACCGGTACGTTTGAATATTACAGCCGCAAAACTTCCGATTTATTGCTAAGCAGACCGATTTCTGCAACTAACGGCCTGACCAGTTTTACTGATAATATTGGTTCGATGAAAAACACAGGCTTAGAGCTGGAATTAAATAGTACTAACTTTTTAGCTAAAAATAATGGTTTCGGGTGGACAACTGATTTTAACATCTCGACCATGAAAAACAAAATTACCTCTTTAAGCAGCCCGATTGTTTCTGGTGGTTACAACCGTTTTGTTGGCGGCGATTTTTACCAGTTGTACATGGTTGGTTATGCCGGTGTAAATCCTGATAATGGCGAGTCATTATGGTATACCAATGAGTCGAAAACACAAACCACCAATGTTTATGGTTCGGCTGGACAATTTAACCAGGGCAGCGCACTACCCGACTTTTTTGGAGGTTTAACCAATACTTTTACTTACAAAGGCTTTTCATTGAGCTTTATGTTTTACTTTAATTTTGGAAACAAAATTTACGATAACTGGGGTGCTACGGGTAATTCGGATGGTTCGGGTGGTTTTACCCCTACTACCAGGATGACACGTTATACCTATGATAACAGATGGCGTCAGAAAGGCGATATTACCGATCAACCTAAAATCGTTTTTACAGGCACGCAATCGGGCTTATCAAGTCAGGGTTCAACCCGTTTTCTTTACGATGGCGATTACATTCGTCTACGCGACATTACAGTGGGTTATCAGCTTCCACAGAAATGGGTTAAAACACTCAGCCTATCTAGTGCCAAAGTTTATTTCAGAGCAAACAACCTATTTACTTATGTAAAAGATAAGCGAATTAATTTCGATCCTGAAGTAGGCATTGATGGTTTGGCCGATAAAAACATACCCATGTATAAAACGGCTTTAATGGGTCTTGATCTTAAGTTTTAAAGAAAATAAAAATGAAAACATCATATAAAATAATATACACGGTATTAATTGCCCTATCTTTTACTGCCTGTAAAAAAGAATTTCTGGAAATTGATCCACAACAACAAACTGCCGTGAATATGGTGGTTGTCGATTTACCAAGTACAAGAGCTGCGGTAATGGGTACTTATAGCTTGTTGCAGAGTGCGGCTTATTATGGTCGCAGTATGGTTATATTGCCCGAAGTTTTATCAGATAACCTGTACATCAGCCGTAGAAACTCCAATAGGTATACTGCTTATGATCAGTATATTGCTGCCGCCAACGATGGCACTGCCTCGGGTACCTGGAATATCCTGTACCGCACCATTGTGAATGCCAACATTATCATTTCGAAAGGCGAACAGCTTAATGTTCCTGCAACAGAATCGCCAGAAATGAAACACCTTATTGGCGAGGCTTATACCTTAAGGGCTCTGGCACATTTCGATTTGATGCGTTTATATGCATTGCCATATAATGCTACTGCAGATGCATCTCACATTGGCATTCCGGTGGTTATTAATAGCGGAACCAGTAAAGAAGACGTAATTAATCCAAAACGAAACACTGTAAAAGAAGGTTATACGCAAGTGGTGGCCGATTTACAAAAAGCTGTAACCTTGCTTCCTGCTGCTGCGCCGGTAGGCTTTACAGCAGCAAATAAAGGACATATTGGGCACTATGCTGCAAAAGCATTACTGGCCCGGGTTTATTTGTACATGGAAGATTGGGTAAATGCCGAAACCATGGCAACCGATGTAATCGCTGCTAATAAATATACTTTATTAACCAATGCAAACTATGTAAGTGGTTCTACAAATTTTAGAACACAGAACAATAGCGAAAGCATTTTCGAAGTGGTTTATAATACAACAAGTAACCTGGGTACCGATGCATTGGTGGCCTTTTTACTGCAAGGAGCAAGTTATGGCGATGGTTTAGCTACTGATGATTTGTATAATAAATACACTACTACAGATGTACGCAGAGGTTTTATGGCCAAAGGTAAAAGATCGGGTTCGGGCGGAGAAGACCCTGCAGTAATTATTAATAAATACAATAATATCACTACTTACGAAGAAGGGGTTAAGGTGATCCGCTTATCAGAAGTTTACCTTATCCGCGCTGAGGCAAGAGCCAAACAAACAGGTAAAGATGCATTGGCAGCAGCCGATTTAGATGTGGTTGCTAAACGTGCCGATGTAGCTAAACCAACTACAACCGTAACAGGAACTGCTTTACAGACCCTTATTTTAGAAGAGGAAAGAAAAGAATTTGCTTTTGAGGGGCACCGTTTGTTCGATCTTACCCGTAACAAACAGGCTTTTACCAAATACCGTGCAGATGGTGTTACTTTGTCTGTTGCAAATACCTCGTTAAGAACGATATTGCCCATTCCTCTGGCTGAGATGAACTCGAACCCAAATATGGTTCAGAACGACGCCTATAAAACAAACTAACTGGTATGAAAGCGATATATTCACTGTTTTTTCTCCTTATTGTTGCTGCAAGCAGTTATGGCCAGGAGGTTTTAGAAAATCAAAATGACGGACCTTATGTTTTGTACCAGGGGAAAGAAATTGTGGTCAGTAGTATAGGGGCAAAAGCCGGTGCCAGTCCTGAAGTTTTCCAACAGCGCTATAAATTAAAAGATAAAGCCAAAGTTTTAATTCAGGTCAGTTTTACCGACCATCCCGGATGGAATTTTGAAGTCAAACTACAATCCAGCCTGCACAACGAACCTGTTGAATTTAAACAACCCGACAGGTTGCTGGCACTGTCTGATATTGAAGGAGAGTTTGAAGCACTTAGAAAGTTACTACTAAGCAATAAGGTAATAGATGAACAATACAACTGGATTTTTGGAAACGGACATTTGGTTATTTGCGGCGATTTATTTGACCGGGGAAGCAATGTACCAGCAACGCTGTGGCTGCTTTATAAATTAGAGCAGGAGGCAAAAGCAAAAGGAGGTTATTTACACACGATATTGGGCAATCATGATATTATGAACCTGAGTGGCGATCTGCGTTATGTAAAGGAAAAGTATATGACCAATGCCAGGTTAATGAACCTCGATTACATGGATTTTTACAGCGCAGATGCTGAGCTGGGAAGATGGTTGAGGACTAAAAACCTGATCGAGAAGATAGGGGATAACTTATGCTTACATGCCGGGGTGGCTCCCGTAATTAATGCTATGAATATGAGCTTAGCCGAAATCAACGAAAAAAGCAGGCCATTTTATGATAAAGCAAAGAAAAAAGAATTGTTTACGGATATGAATATCTGGAAATTCTTTGATGGTACGAAGTCGTCTTTGTTTTGGTACCGCGGATACTTTGTTGAGCCAAAAGCAACCGAAGCTGAAGTGGATCAAACCCTTGCTCTTTATAAAGTTAAACGTATTATTGTTGGCCACACCATTACCGAATCTAATGTAGGTCTTTACTATAATGGTAAAGTATTGGGTATTGATGTGAATCAACACAAAGGTAAACACGAAGGCGCTTTATATGAGCAGGGCAAATGGTATAAAGTGGGCGTAAAAGGCGAAAAGTTAGTATTGTAATTACTTAGTTTAAACAGGGGATTCCGGGATAGGGATCCCCTTATTTTTTACGCCTGATATCGTTTTAAAATCCTTAACCATTCTGCGACTGATTCTTAATGCATCTATTAAAATAATTATCTGGCCTTTTTACCTGGTAAGTTTCCTGCTTCATAAAAAACACTTTTACAGGCTTTACAATCCCGGTCATAAAATTTAGCCTTCTGTAATATTTTTATTTCTATCTGCCGCTATGGCCCTAAGCTGTGCGTTTAGTGAAAATATCTCCCTCAAAAACCCGAAATAATTTTTGCTTACGTGGTAATATGCTTATTATTGCTTACTTAAACGTTTTAGTTTAGTTTTAAAGCTGTATTTTTGCAGTTGTTTTAATGCATGTTCAGCAATGTTTTATTTCGCAGAATTGATTTTTGTTAAGCCCGACGATCCTATTTTATCATACACCAAACAAAACAAATGAAAAAGAAATTTTTAATCCTTGCATTGGCCTCGCTTTTGGGTGCCAGCGCTTTTGCTCAAAACCGGGGGCAAAGAGAATATAAAATTACCATTAACGATGCCGATAGTGCTGCTAATACCGATGTGGATGCCAAACTAAAGGCAGCTTTTTTTCAGGTTTATCCAGGTTTTGCTCAGGCAGACGGTTACCGTACCAAAAGAAATGTGGTACTCGATTTTGTAACGGACGAAACATCAAGCATTAAAGCCAAAGCTGGCGAAATTAAAGTAAACAGCGGATGGGTTAAAAATAAATCGCAAAAGAAAATAGAAAAAGAACTGTTTACAGCACTTTCTAAAAACTGGGTTTCGTACAGCAAAGAAAAACACAAAGGTTACTCGTTAACTTTCATCAGTAAAGACCCGGATTTAGATCCTACAGTTAGAAAAAACCTGATTAAGACCTATTTCGAAATTTATCCTACTTTGGTTAAAACCTTTAACAACAAATCTACAAACGATGTGCTGTTTGTAGTTGATACTGCATACAAGGCTGTTGCCGAAGCCAGTGGAAACCGGATTCTTTTCAGCGCGGGTTATATGAAAGCGCACCCAACCGATATAGATGTGGTAACACACGAAACCATGCATATTGTACAAGGTTATGGTTATAGCGCCGGTCCGGTTTGGTTAACCGAAGGCATTGCCGATTATGTACGCTATAAATACGGGGTAGATAATGTAGGTTCAAAATGGAGTTTACCGGCTTATAACGAAAAACAGAGTTATAAAAACAGTTACCGCATTACCGCACGTTTTTTCGCCTGGTTAGAGCAAAATGTAAAACCAGGCTTAATTGCCGCATTAGATCAACAGTTAAGGGCACACCAATATACCGAGCAATCGTGGTCAGCTTTAACCGGTAAAACCGTCGACCAGCTTTGGGAAGATTACGGTAAAGAACCACAAAAAGTAACTTTAACTTACAGCAGTAAAAAATAATAGAACTCAAGTTTTATAGGCATGTGCTCAGAGAGACTTGACTTCTCTATAGCTATTGTAAAAATAATCAATCAATAAAGTAAAATTTTTGATCATTTAGTAAAACGTTTTACATATTATATTTATTTTGCAGAACCAAACGTGCTAACCAAAGCCATAAATCCCAGATAAATGAAAAAAATATTCACCATTTCGATTTGTGCAATGCTGATTTCGGCTTTTTCTGCACAGCTAAAAGCTCAGGAAATTACCAAAAAGAGCGGTTACACTTTATCCTTCGAAAGCAATTTTGCCGAATTGGATCCGCAATTGAAAAAACGTTTAATCAAAACATTTTTCGAAGTTTATCCAAAACTGGCCAAAGAGTATAACCCATCAACCATAAAAGAGGTTAAATTTTTTGTCGATACCGCATACAAAGGTGTTGCGGCAACGGCCGATGGCAAAGTAACTTTCAGCTCGCTTTGGATGGTAAAACACCCAGAAGATATTGATGTGGTTACCCACGAAGTAATGCACATTGTACAGGATTATGGCCGCAGTGTTGGGCCAGGTTGGTTAACCGAAGGGATTGCCGATTACGCCCGTTATAAATTCGGGGTTGATAATGCCGGTGCCAAATGGTCGCTGCCAGCTTTAAAGCCCGAACATAGCTATAAAAACAGCTACCGCATTACCGCTGCATTCTTTGCCTGGATGGAGAAAAGCATAAAGCCTGGTACTATTAAAGCTGTTGATGCTTCGCTAAGAGACCATACTTATACCAAAGAAATCTGGACAAAATTAACAGGAAAAGATTTAGATGCACTTTGGGCAGATTATGTTAAAAATTCTCAAGTTTAAAATAATAATTACACGCATATAAAAAACACGGACAAAACAAATGAAACGACTATTTATCGCCTTATTGGGTTTTGCGGCAACAACCAGCTTCGCACAAACCATTGGTAAGGTTACAGATCCGGTTGATTGGATAAATCCCCTCATGGGAACCGCATCCAAACCGGCACTATCAAACGGAAATACCTATCCGGCAATTGGTTTGCCCTGGGGAATGAACATGTGGACGCCACAAACCGGTAAAAGCGGTGATGGATGGGCCTACACTTACGAAGCTGATAAAATCCGCGGTTTTAAACAAACCCACCAGCCTTCGCCATGGATGAACGATTACGGCGCATTTTCCTTAATGCCTGTTACCGGTAAGTTAAAATTTACTGACGACGACCGCGCAAGCTGGTTTAGCCATAAAGCAGAGGTTTCTAAACCTTACTACTACAGCGTTTATTTGGCCGATGCCGATGTAACTACCGAAATTACACCAACCGAAAGAGCAGCGCAGTTCAGGTTTACTTTCCCGAAAACCGATAGCTCTTTTGTGGTAATTGATGCGCAGAATAAAGGTTCTTACATTAAAATCATTCCGGCCGAGAGAAAAATTATTGGTTATACCTCTAAATATGCCCGTGGCCCACTGCCTAAAAATTTCAAAAACTACTTTGTAATTTATTTTAACAAAGATTTTAAACTTGCTAAAACCTGGGATGATAAAAAATTAAACGATAAAGATTTAGAGCTTACAGTTGATCATGCTGGTGCTGTTATCGGTTTCGCTACACAAAAAGGCGAGCAGGTAATTGCAAAAGTGGCTTCATCTTTCATCAGTTTCGAACAAGCTGATTTAAACTTAAAAAGAGAATTGGCTAACGATGCTTTCGAAGCTACAAAAGCAAAAGGCCGTGCTACCTGGAACAAAACTTTAAGCAAAATTGCTGTTGAAGGTGGTACCATCGATCAAACCCGTACTTTCTACTCGGCCATGTACCGTACCTTGTTCTTCCCGAACAAATTGTACGAAATAGATGCACAAAACCAGATTGTACACTGGAGCCCATATAACGGTCAGGTATTGCCAGGTTATATGTTTGCCGGAACAGGTTTCTGGGATACATTCAGGGCATTATATCCTTTCTTAAACCTGGTTTATCCTTCAATCAACAAAGAAATGCAGCAAGGCTTAATTAACGACTACAAAGAAGGTGGTTGGTTGCCTGAGTGGAGCAGCCCGGGTTATGCCAACATCATGGTAGGTAACAACTCTGCTTCGGTAGTTTCTGATGCTTATATTAAAGGTATGCGCGGTTACGATATTGAAACCTTATGGCAGGCGGTAAAGCATGGTGCCAACAACGAAGGCCCTATGGAAGCTGTTGGTCGCGATGGTGTTAAATATTACAACGAATTGGGTTATGTGCCTTTCGATGTGAAAAAGAACGAAAATGCGGCTAAAACTTTAGAGTATTCGTATGATGATTTCACTATTTACCAGTTAGGAAGAGCGCTGGGTAAACCTGCATCTGAGATCGATATTTATAAGAAAAGGGCCATGAACTACAAAAACCTTTTCGATCCGGCTTCGGGCTTAATGCGTGGTAAAAACCAGGATGGAACTTTCCAAAGCCCATTCAGCCCGTTTAAATGGGGTGGTGCATTTACCGAAGGTAACAGCTGGCACTATACCTGGTCGGTTTTCCAGGATATTGATGGCTTAGCTAAGCTAATGGGCGGTCACCAGAAATTTGTAACCAAACTGGATTCAGTTTTCTCTATGCCTCCGGTATTTGATGAAAGTGCTTATGGTGGCGTAATTCACGAAATCCGCGAAATGCAAATTGCCAACATGGGCCAGTATGCCCACGGAAATCAACCAATTCAGCACATGATTTACCTGTACAACTATGGTGGTGCGCCTTACAAAACCCAATATTGGGTACGCGAAACCATGAACAGGATGTACAAAGTAACACCTGATGGTTATTGCGGAGACGAGGATAACGGACAAACTTCTGCCTGGTATGTGTTTTCGGCAATGGGTTTCTATCCGGTAACACCTGCTACAGATCAGTATGTTTTAGGTGCACCATTATTTAAAAAGGTAACTGTTACCTTAGAAAATGGCAAGCAGTTAGTAATCAACGCACCTGCAAACAGCGATAACAACCGTTATGTACAATCGTTGCAGATGAATGGTAAGCCTTATTCTAAAAACTGGATCAGCCACAGTGGTGTGCAGAAAGGTGCTGTGTTAAACTTTAACATGACGGCTTCGCCAAACAAAACCCGTGGATCAAATCCAGCCGATTTCCCATATTCATTATCAACAGAAAAATAATTAATTTTACCTTTCCATTGAGTAGTAAACACCTGCTCAATGGAAATTTTAAAACACAGTTTGACCCTAACGAGGTCGGCACAAATGAAACCAAATATATGATACGAAACGTCTCAAAGACGGGTTTTACAGCCATGCTCTGGCTTTGTGGAACCATGCTGGCATACGGCCAGCGCATTGAACTAAAAGATCTCTCTGCTTTCCGGAATCCTGGAAATTCGTGGTCGCTAGCCGAAAATGTTGTAGCCGATTTAAATGGCGAAAATGTTTTAAAAGCTACAAAAGGAGAAGGCATTCTGGTTAATCAGTCTTCAGCTAAAAAAGCCGGATCTGATTTGTTTACCGTAAACGAATATGGTAACGTAGCAGTAGAACTTGATTATTTAACCACCAAGGGTGCAAACTCTGGTATTTATCTTCAGGGTAATTACGAAATTCAGATTGATGATGCCTGGGGATTGAGAAATGCAACCTCATCCAACAACGGTGGTATTTACCAACGCTGGGATGATAGCAAACCAGAAGCCGAAAAAGGTTTTGGTGGTGTAGCCCCACGTCAGAATGCAAGTAAAGCACCTGGTTTATGGCAGCACATTAAAATTGTTTTCCAGGCACCAAAATTTGATGCTTCAGGAAAGAAAACCCAAAATGCGAAAGTAATCAGTGTAGTACTTAACGGTGTAACCATTCACGAAAATGTAGAACTGTTTGGTGCAACCCGCGGTGCTGCTGGTGCCGAAAAAGCTACCGGACCATTGCGTTTACAAGGCGATCATGGTAGTGTGGCTTTTAGAAACATTGTAATTACTGCATTATCAGATATTCCTAAGTCTGACCAAAGAGGTGGTGCAGATCCGATTTATATCGAAGCTGCAAGCAACAACATGATCAGAAGTTTTGTAGATGTACAGCCAGGCGTACGTTCGGTACATGCCATCTCGGTAGGTGGACCAGAAAAAACAGCCTATAGCTATGATTTGGATAACGGAACTTTATTGCAAGGCTGGCACGGCGATTTTATCGATGCCACACCCATGTGGGATGGCCGTGGTAATGGTACCTCGCGCGCACTAGGCAGTGTAACCCGCTTTACCCAAAAACCTGTTTTAGCCATTTCGAAACTCGCCAATGCACAGGATAAATGGGTAGCCGACACTGCTGGTACAGGTTTCCGTACAAGAGGATATGTACTCGATAAACAGGAAAGACCAGCATTTAAATACAATATTTATGGTACCACGGTTACCGATGCGGTAAAAGTGATGGAAAACGGACAAGGTTTAACCAGAGAAATTACTATCGACAATGCTTCAAAAGACTTGTATTTCCTTTTAGCCACTGCTTCAAACATCGAAGAAGTATCGAAAGGTTTGTACCTGGTTGATGATAAATCTTATTACATCCAGCTGGCTGATGGCACTGCCAAACCGATAATCAGAGATGTAAATGGCAAGAAAGAAATGGTTGTAGCCATTGGAAGTAAGTTGAATTATACCATTTTGTTTTAATTGTGATAGTAATGAGAAATACATTTAAGAAATTAGCAATACTGGCATTAAGTTTTAGCTTTACTACAGTTTTTGCACAAGAAACACCGAAAGAAGAAGATTTTTTCAAAATAAATAAAGTACGCGTACCCGAAGGACCTATTTTAGAGGTTGGCGGATTAATTACCTTACCAAACGGCGATTTAGCCCTTTCTACCCGTAGGGGAGAAGTATTTATAGTAGAAAACCCAACAACAACCAAACCTTACTGGCGCAGATTTGCTTATGGCCTGCACGAAATTTTAGGTATCGCCTATAAAAATGGAGCTATTTACGTAGCGCAACGTGGCGAATTGACCAAACTGGTTGATAAAGATCAGGATGGCAAGGCCGATGTTTACGAAACTGTATATGCATGGCCTTTAAGCGGTCACTACCACGAATATAGCTTCGGACCTAAATTAATGCCTGATGGTACTTTTATGGTTACTGCTAACGTTGCCTTCGGCGATGAAGAGTGGTGGCGTGCAGAAAGCCGTGTACCGATGCGCGGTTGGGCCATGAACATTACCGAAGATGGTAAAATGAGCCCTTATGCAGCTGGTTTCCGTTCGCCTGCAGGTATTGGCGAAATTGATGGTAAATTTTATTACACCGAAAACCAGGGCGACTGGGTAGGATCGGGTGGTTTATGGAAAGTAAACAAAGGCGATTTTATGGGACACCCTGCAAGTTTAAGGTGGACCAATCTGCCAAACTCTCCGGTTAAGCTACAATCTGATTTCTTTTATTCGCAAATAGACGAACGCAGAACTAAAAACGAGCAGGGAAGATACATTAAACCTGAAAACAGGGTGAATGAAACCTTCAAAACTTTGTTCGATATGAAGAAAGTATTCCCTGAGTTACGTTTACCATCAGTTTGGTTACCTTACGGTATTTTAGGGATCTCTTCTGCAGAGCCTGTTAAAATTCCTGAAAACACATTCGGACCGTTTGCCGGTCAGATTTTAGTTGGTGATCAGGGTATGAGTATCATTTCGAGGATTTTTATGGAAACCGTAAAAGGCGAAGAGCAAGGTGCAGCCTTCTTGTTCCGTAAAGGTTTCCGTTCAGGTGTGTTAAGATTAGAGTGGGGTACCGATGGCTCGTTATTTGTTGGAGAAACCAACCGTGGTTGGGGATCAGCAGGCGATGCTAACGAAGGTTTAGAAAGATTGGTTTACAACAATAAAACACCTTTCGAAATGAAAGCTGTTAGGGCAATGCCTGATGGTTTCGAGGTTGAATTTACCATGCCGGTAGACCGCAAGTCGGCCGAAGATTTAGCTTCTTATGATGCCGAAAGCTTCATTTATAAATACCACCCGGTTTATGGTTCGCCACCGGTAAATACCGAGAAATTAAAAATTTCAGGTGTTAAAGTTTCTGCTGATGGATTGAAAGCAAGGTTTATTGTTCAAAACCTGCGTCAATATTATATTCATACTTTAACTTTAGATGGTATCCGTTCGCAGGATGGTTTCTATTCGCTGGTTCATCCGGTAGCTTATTATACCTTAAACCAGATTCCTGACGGAACCAAACTTGCCATGAGCGAAGTGAGTACTAAAAACTCGGCAGCAGTACCTGCAACGCCAGCACCAGCTAAAAAAACAGCAGCACCTAAATCTGCTGCAAAAACAGCTGAAACCAAAGCACCTGCAACAGCAGCTACTACAGCTAAAGCACCAACCTTTAAAGAAGTAGAAGGTTTATTAACTAAAAACACTTGTCTGGCTTGTCACAATCAAACCAAAAGACAAATTGGTCCGCCGTTTGCAGAAATTGCAAAACGTAAATATTCACCTGAGAAAATATTTCAGTTGATCCACAACCCACAGCCACAAAACTGGCCGGGTTACTCAACAGAGATGCCTCCAATGCCTCAGGTAACCAAAGCCGAAGCATATAAAATTGCCAGCTGGATCAATTCTTTAAAATAAAAATAGCTTAAATTAGTGAAAGGCGGTTGATGGAAACATCAGCCGTTTTTTTATGGCAGAAATTTTAGTTTTCTTGCAAAAATCCGTCATTGCGAGACGGCTTTCTAGCCGGCGAAGCAATCTTACAACGACAGCATTAAAAGTTGTTTCACAATAAAACGGGTAGTTAAAAAGGCTTTAAAAAAGAAATGAGGATTCCACAATTGCAGAATCCCCATCATCTAAATTAACGCTCTCATATACATAAACGTTGTAAATACGATTTATTGTGTTGACCATAATTTTTTTGTCTTGGTTCGTGTCACTTTCCGCATTAGTTCGTGTTCGCACGAAACAAAATAAATGTTTTCATAATCTGTAACATTTTACTCCTATTTTTACTGTATGGAAAAGACCAATCAAAACCAGCAAGATGCCGAAAAACAAGCTGCGGCGCTGGCTGCAGTAAAATACGTTAAAGATGGCGATGTTGTGGGTTTGGGTACAGGTTCTACCACTACCTTTGCTATTAAAGCATTGGGTAAACGTGTGCAGGAAGGTTTAAACATTACTGCAGCTGCCAGTTCTGTCGCGACAGAAAAACTGGCTAAATCTTTAGGAATCGAAATTCTTGATCTGGGCAGTTTGAGCAAAATCGACATCAGTATTGATGGGGCCGATGAATTCACCGAATCTCTGGATTTGATTAAAGGTGGGGGTGGTGCCCTTTTCAGAGAGAAAATTATTGCCTCGCTAAGTAAAAATGCCATCATAATTACCGATGCTTCGAAAAAGGTAAAAAAGCTTGGTGCTTTTACTGTACCTGTTGAGGTTATTCCATTAGCCTACCAATATGTTTTCGATCAGATTATTTTATTAGGTGGGCGAGGCAAACTCAGGGTAAAAGAGAATAAAACTTTCATTACCGATAATGGAAACCTGATTATTGATGCTGATTTCGGCCTGATCGATGATCCTGCTAAACTGGCTTCCAATCTCAACCAGATTAACGGATTATTGGCGCATGGTTTATTTATCAATCTTACCTCAAAAGTGATTATGAGCGAGGGGATGGAAATTATAATCTTTGAATAAGTTAGTTCATTGGTTCAATTGTTCATTAGTCAAGAGCCCATAGCCCATAACCCTATCGTCATTGCGAACTGAAGGGGAGGGAATAGCATTGGCGTGAAGCAATCTCATCCTAAATTCTTCTCATTTATGATCCACTGCAATTTGATTACTTGCCAACTGGTCATTGAAAATTGTTTATTGGATATTGATCCTGCTGCATTCACCGGTAAAATTACCTCTTCTTAAGTTCCAGCAAAATTTTTACCGACGCTTTTATTTCACTCACCGATAAAACATCGTAACTGGGAGAAAAACCATTCCTCAGCCTGCATTTCCGTGCTACATTTGAAGTATAAAAACAAAAGGTCATGGAAACTTTCATCAAAAAAAATCACGCTGATAAACAATTTGGTTTAGGCATTTTAATCTTAGTAATCGGTTCGGTATGCTTACTTAGAAATTCGGGAATAGACATTCCATACTGGATATTAAAATGGCATACGATAATGTTGGGCATTGGTTTGTGGTTGGGTTACCACAAAAATTTTAACGGTAGCGGCTGGCTGGCCTTAACCATCATTGGTGGTTTATTTACCCTTAAATCCATAACTGTTTTTGATTTTGACGTGTCGAGAATCAGCACAGCCCTGGTATTGATTGGTTTAGGTTTATATGTCATCTTAAAACCTAAAAAAGTTCAAAACTTCGATCAGTATTTCGAAAAGAAATCAGTTGATTTTACTGATAAAGCAGAATAAAAATCACCACTCTATCATATATCTTAAAAAGGGACATTTTTTTACAGGTGTCCCTTTTTTGTGGAAATGGCAGAGTGCATGGGGCTCTGAGCATGACGTGCTTTGAATGATAAAAAATCATAAGCAGTAAAAGGCTTGGAACACAAAACACTTTGCCCTCTGCTCCTCGCTCCATGCCAAAAAAGAAACGGGGATTCCACCCTAAGGCAGCATCCCCGTCATCTAAATTAACGCTCTCACATACATAAACGCTATTAACAGAATATATTGTGTGTAGGTTAATTTATTTTTAACTTTTTTTTAAAATAATGGTTTTATACCCTCGATGTGTTAATTTAAACCTGTTGTAATACCGGGGCTGCTTTATGGTATTTGTTGCGGTATTCAATTGGGGTTAGACCAGTAATTTTCTTAAAAACATCCCTGAACGATTTTGTATCGGTATACCCCACATCGAACATCACTTCGGTAATATTTTTCCGGCTCGATTCGAAACTGCGTTTAGCTGCTTCAATTTTAACCCTTTGGATGTATTCGATTACCGTATTTTTAGTAGCACTTTTAAATCTTCGTTCAAAACTTCTCCGACCTAGTGCCAGCATATCCGCCAGTTGGTCGACGGTGATTTTATCCTGGTAGTTGCCATCAATAAATTCCTGTGCTTTTTTAATTTTGGCATCTTCATGTCCTTTCTGCCCCTGAAACATCATAAAAGCCAGCTGACTTTCCCTGTCGATATCAATAGCAAAATATTTCGCCGCCAAAATAGCGGTATCGCGGTCGGTATATTTTTCAACCAGGTACAAAAGCAGGTTCCAGTAAGAGTTTGCTCCACCACTTGAATATAGTCCTTGCGAGTCGGTAATGATACTGCCATCTACCAGCTCAACATCCGGAAACATTTCTTTAAACTGGTTGGCAAACAACCAATGGGTAGAGCATTTTCGACCATCTAACAAGCCTGTAGCAGCCAACAAGAAGGCTCCAAGACATAACGAAGCTACTTCGGCACCCTTTGCGTGGTGTTTGGTAATCCATGGCAGCAAATCGCGGTTAATATCCATGGCATAATTAACATTCCCACTAATGGCCGGCACAAAAATAAGATCAGTATTTTCAACTTCGTGCAACAACTTATCTGCATGTACCGAAAAAAGGCTGTTATTTAAACGTACTTCTTTGGTCATGGCTACAAGCTCTACTTTAAACAATGGCAGCTTGCCCGATGCCTGTAAAAATTCGTTAACGGCAGTAAATAGATAGCGCGGGTCGGCAATGGCTTCAATTACGGCAGTTTCGGGAATTAGGATAGATACGTGTTTCATTAGTCTATGCTTATTTTATTGGTTAGGTAACACCCTCTAAGGTTTGGGAGCTGATATTCATCATTACAAATATAGCGAGGTGTATTGTCGTAAACAACCCCTGCAATTGTCGTTTCTACAGGTTTAAGCTGTCGGTTTCTGCCCGTATGTTTGTATTGTTAACTGTTAAATTATGGAAACTTACACAATAGAAGAAGATATTAAAGTGCTTTGCATTACTGCGAGTTCTTTTCCGGATGGTGTTTTGGCTGCACATCAAAAATTGCATATCCTGTTTCCACCTAATAACAAGCGCAGGTACTTTGGTATTAGCCGACCGGATGGAAACCGCGGAATTGTATATAAAGCAGCTGTAGAAGAATTGGAAGAGGAAAATTCGGAGCTCGAACATTTTACCATTAAAAAAGGACCCTACATTAGTAAACTAATCCCTGATTTTATGCAGGATGTTTCGCAGATTGGAAAAGCTTTCGAAAAGATGCTGATCGATCCCAACATCGATCCTAACGGCTATTGCTTAGAAATGTATTTAAACGAAACTGATGTGCGCTGTATGGTGGGCATCCAAAAATAGAATCACGTGGCACACATCAACTCCTATTTAACCTTTAACGGCAATTGCCGCGAAGCAATGATTTTTTATCAGGATTGCCTGGGTGGCGAATTAACGCTGCAAACCATCGGCGAATCGCCTATAGCCACAAAAATGCCCCATTATTTAGAGAAAAGCATTTTACATGCAGTCTTGGCTAAAGACGATCTGGTAATTATGGCAACCGATATGGTAGAAGAGGCCGGCTTAATAAAAGGAAATGCCGTTTCGATGATGCTCAATTGCAATTCGCAAGAAGAAGCCCAACTGTTTTACCATAAACTTTCTACAGGGGGTAAAGCTGTACATCCTTTACAGGAAACCTTCTGGGGGGCTATTTTTGGCGATTTAACCGATCGCTACGGCAACAACTGGCTAATTAATTACGATAACCAATAAAAAATGAAAAAGTTAAGTACGTGGTACTGGATTGCCACTATTATTTTTGCCCTGATGATGCTAATGGATGGCTTTGGTGGGGTAACACAACAGGAAGCAGGTAAAGAAGTATTAAGACACCTGGGCTACCCTGTGTATCTGCTCATTATTGTGGGCATTGCAAAGCTACTGGGGGCTTTGGCCATTGTACAGCAAAAGTTTGTAGCCATTAAAGAATGGGCCTTTGCAGGTTTTGCTATTAATTTTATTGGCGCTTTTGCCTCACGTGCCTTTGTTGGCGATGGTGCGGGGCTTTTAATCCCACCTTTGGCAGCGCTGGTTATTATGTTTATTCCCTACATTTTGTGGAAGAAGGTGCAGGAAAATGTTAAAAATAGTTAAAACTAAATGGCTCGTTTGTTTACAAACTTTTGCATACCAAATATTATTAACTTTGGTACATTGCAACTCAATCAAACAAACCAAGCATGAAGAAAAGCATCCTATTTATAATTGCCTTACTGTTTACTACAACTGCATTTTCTCAGAATGTAATTCAGTTGTTTAACAGTGCCAACGACTTTTTTAAACTCTTACAGGAAGAAAAATTTAACCAGGCGCACGCCTTTTTTGATGATACGCTAAAAACTAAACTGCCGGAAGAAAGTTTAAAAAAACTTTGGGGTGATATCGGTACCAAATTTGGTAAATCCGAATCTTTCGATGCCATTCAAAGTAAAGCGCAGGGCGAATTTTTCTCTGTTACCGTTGAAGGCAAATTTGCCAATGGCGATCAGAATTTTATACTTGGTTTTAATAAACAGCAAAAGATAGTAGGGATATTTCTGGCACCCTCGAAAAAAATAGCCTCTTATTTAAAACCAACTTATGTAGATACCAGTTTGTACCGTGAAAAATCGGTTTACATTGGCCCTGCCGGCAAGCAGCTGGCGGCAATTGTAACCACGCCCAAAAATGCGAAGAACTTTCCGATGGTGGTTTTTGTGCATGGCTCAGGGCCAGGCGACATGGACGAAACCGTTGGGGCTAACAAACCGTTTAAAGATTTGGCTGGTGGCCTTGCTTCAAAAGGGATCGGTTCTATTCGGTATGTAAAACGGACTTTAATTTACCCTAACGAATTTGCAACACCTTATACAGTAAAAGAAGAAGTATTAGATGATGCCGCTGCGGCGATTGCAGTGGCTAAAACTGTTGCAGGTGCCGACCCAAAAAGCGTTTATGTATTTGGACATAGCCTGGGTGGGATGCTGGCGCCTAAAATGGCAACACTTACACCCGATTTGGCTGGAGTAATTTTGGCTGCAGCACCTGCCAGAAAGCTGACCGATATTATTGTAGATCAGAATAATTACATGTTCAACCTGGCCAGTGATACAACGGCTGCCCTTAAAAAGCAATTAGCCGATGCCATGATTGAGATTGATAAGAGCAGGATTACGCAATTGGGTACAACCATCAAACCCGATTCGGTTATTTTAGGCCTGCCTGCAAAATATTGGGCCGATTTAAATTCGTACAACCAGGTAGCAGTGGCAAAAAGCCTGAGTAAACCTAAAATCTATATTTTACAAGGTGGAAATGATTTTCAGGTAGGTAAAACCGATTTCGATCTATGGAATGCGGCATTAGCGAAAAAGAAAAATGTGGTGCTGAAATTCTATCCCGATTTAAATCACTTGTTAAGTTCACAAAGCGAAAAGGGCACCATGGCGCAGTACCAGGCGGCCGTTAGCGTATCAGAAACTTTGGTAAACGATATTGCTCTATGGATTAAAGCCAAGTAGTTTATACTAAGCGAATTGGGTACAAAGCCCTGGTTTTAAACCGGGGCTTTGTTGTTTAAGCCATTAATATAATCCCAAACAATTCGAAAAAACAGCGGTTTAAATATTAACATATCATCCTTAAACTGCTTATGGCTAAGAATAAAATTACTTTTAAGGCAATCTGGTGTATTTTAAAAGCATCATTTACAGGTTTTACCGATCATAAGGTTACCAAGCTAAGTGGCTCTTTGGCTTACTATACTGTATTTTCGATGGCACCACTGTTAGTTGTAATCATTTCGCTCTGCGGCATATTTTTAGGCCGCGAAATTGCCGAAGGACAGGTTTATGCGCAGCTGGAAAGTTTTTTGGGTCGCGAGTCGGCGGTTTCTTTGCAGCAGTTGATCAAAAATGCTTATCTCGATGGCAAAAGCACTATAGCTTTAATTATTGGTATTGTTACGCTTTTAATCGGGGCTACAACTGTTTTTGGCGATATTCAGGATTCGATTAATACCATCTGGGGACTGAAGCCCAAACCGAAAAGGGGCTGGGTAAAAATGTTGCAAAACCGCTTTTTGTCATTCTCGGTCATTATCAGTTTAGGCTTTGTGCTGCTGGTATCGTTAGCAATAACCTCGGTGCTCGATGCCTTTAGCAAAGGGCTGCAGGCCCGGTTTGAAGACATATCAATTGTTGTTTTTTATATTATTAACCAGGTTGTTACGCTGGCCGTTATTTCGTTAATATTTGGCGTGATTTTCAAAGTTCTACCCGATGCGATCATTAAATGGAAAGATGTTGCTGCAGGTGCCATCGTAACTGCCGTTTTATTTATGATTGGCAAGTTTGCCATTTCCTTATACATTGGGCAAAGCAATGTGGGTGGTACTTATGGTGCAACTGGTTCGCTCGTGGTGGTATTGCTTTGGACTTATTATTCTTCCATCATTCTATATTTTGGTGCCGAGTTTACCAAAGCTTATGCGGTAGCTTTTGGCTCAGAAATTTATCCTTCTCACTATGCCGTTACCACCAAAGAAATTGAAGTAGAAACCGGAAACAGCTCTATACAAGATAATCACCCTGAAATTAAAGAAGAGGTGAAGAAAGCTTAACTTAGGATTAAGTGCCCCAGGCGGTCACAATCAGATTCCTTTGTCCGCCATAATTGCGGTGTTCGCAAAGGTAAATGCCCTGCCAGATGCCTAATGCTAAACGGCCGTTACGAATGGGAATGATTACCGAGCTGCCTAAAAGTGCTGCTTTTAAATGTGCAGGCATATCGTCCGATCCTTCGTAATCATGTTTATAAGAAGGATCGTTTTCCTTTACTGTTTTATTGAAAAACATTTCAAAGTCAGCTCTGACCGTTGGATCAGCATTTTCGTTGATGGTTAATGAGGCTGAAGTATGTTGAATAAAAACCTGGCAAAGCCCAACCATAATTTCGGCAATCTGTGGTAAAGCATTTTCAATCTCGCTGGTAATGATATGGAAGCCTCTTCTTCTTTCTCTGAGTGTTAGGGCTTGCTGGTATATTTTCATTAATTCTAATTCATTTTAGACTTTCTAAACACCTTTAGAAAATATGGATATTTTCAAATTCGCCAGGCAGTGTCTGACTGTTTTGATTTAGCAGGCAATTGAGATCCCTCGACTCCGCTCAAGATTATAACTTAATAAAACGGTCGTCATCTCGACTGGAACGCAGTGGAATGGAGAGATCTATCAGGATAGATTTCTCGACTTCGTTGCACTTCGCTCGAAATGACGCAACATCTACTTCAAAAACTCCACGTTCCATATCTTTTCTGCTTTTCGTCCGATAAGCCAAAAAGAGGCTGCCAGAACAGAAAAGAATAATGCTTTGTGCCAGCTATCCCAAAAGTACTCAAAGTAGCGTGTATAGAGGTTAATGAATAAAAATGTGATACCAAACTCTCGGGCAATATCATCGCGGTATTTTAAACCAAACAACGTACTGGCTACACAAATAGCTGCAGAAATTAATGCCCAGTAAAATAAACTCAGCTGTCCTACTTTATACCACTCATCAAGACTGGCAAAATTGCCAAATACCGATAGCGCCCATAACGCTACAAACAGATACACCATTCCGGCGATGTAAGTAACCTGGAAAAAATGCCGGGTTTTAGGAACTGCTTTCATAATGAAGGATGCTGCAGTTAAAATAGCGCCGAAAACAACAAAACGCAATGGATAGTTCATACCCAGGAAATAGTAATTCCAGCGACTGAGGTAACCTGTTTCTGTGCCAAACCAGGCACCCAAAGAGATTAATGCAAAAATCCAGATGAGCCTCGAATTAAATATATAACCTAAAGCCCCGTAAATGAAAACCGAAATGAGGATCAGGATAGAAAAATTGCCGGAGCCGTTATCCAACGCTTTCCCAAAATAGGCAACAGCATTTGCCGTTAGTAAAATGGCCGAAAAAACAATGGCTTCATTGCTGAATTTGAGGTGGGGCAGGTTCCTTTTGCGTCTGAAACCTAAAATATAGAGCCAGCCTGCTAATCCACCCGATACAATTGCAATTACAATATTTGGTGTATTGTAAACCCTTTTTAAATAGTTTAAAATTGAATTGTCGATCAGTAATGAGCCCAGGGCAATAAATCCGCAGGCCAAAGCTACCCAGAATGCATATTGTGCCAAACGTAGCCAGTCGAAGTTTTTAGCCTCATAACTTTTACGTAGCTTCTCACCGGTTTCTTCGTTAATTAAGCCATCGCTCTGCCATTGCTCAATCATATCATCCAGAAATTCACTCTTTTCTCTGTCGACTCTCATAGGTTAGGTTCTGTACGAATATATGTTTTTAATTCATTAGTCCGAAGTTTTTAGTTACAGCTTTAGGCATAGTGACTCCCGACTTCGGACCAATGACCTCCGACATTTAAATAACCTCCTTAATCTTCTTATTGTTTCCTACAATCCAAATTACATCACCAGTATCGAAAACAAAATCAGATGAGGGATTTAAAATACGATCGGCACCGCGTTCAATACCCACAATCAGTGCCTGCGCTTTCTCCCTGATTCCGGCATTTCTGATACTTAAGCCATGAACAGGCGATTCGGCATGTACAACCACTTTCTGCAAGGTCATTTCTTTATTTGGGAAGTTGTTCTCCTCAAAGGTTTCTGGTTTATCTACTTCTAAAATGGCTTTTACGGCTGCGAGCTGGTCATCGGCACCGATTAAGAGCAGTTTATCGTTAGGGTAAAGTCTTTCATCACGTCCAGGCGTTGGAATATTGTTTCTGCCGCGCTCAATTAGCGCAATGTTTACTCCATACTTTTCTCTGATCATTAAATCGGTAAGGGTTTTGCCTACCACTTCCGATTCAGGCGAAACTGTCAGCTCGGTTAAGTGGGTATCCCAAGGTAAAATATCTGGTTTTTGGTTTTCCCTCGCATTTAGATTTAAAATGAAACGTCTTTCCAGTTTATCGTAAAACGATTGCAGTTTTCTGGAGAAAATTACCATTCCGAAAATAATCAGACCCAATGCAATAACCGCTGCAATCCAGGTGTCGAAGAATTCGTACATTAAAAAGCCAACGAAAAATATACCAAGGGCAATCCTGAAAAATTCAATGGCAATTAGTGGTCCGCGGGTATACTTTTTATTTAGCCACAGGTGAGAATAGGCTGTTTTCTGAATCCTTCGGATAGATAATGCCCATAAAAATGGTGACATCAGAATGAATGAAGCAATGATACTGATAATTATAGAAGTTAAACTATCGGCAATGTTGCGCACAATAAAAGGCTGCACATAACGGTAAGCCAAAAAAATAATGGCAATGATAATAACCGAGTGGATGATGGTATTAAAAATGTACGACCGCAATAAAACTTTCCAATCGCTTAAAGTGGTAATACCTTCGGTACTGGAGCTGTAGCGCTCAATTCCATCCTGCCATTTTTTTGGTAAAACACGTTTTAAGAACTCGTAAAAAGGTTCCGAAAGTTTAATCAGGTATGGCGTGGTAAAAGTGGTAATGGCAGCAGCGGCTACGGCAATAGGGTAAAGGAAATCGCTGGTTACTTTTAGCGTTAAACCTAATGAGGCGATGATAAATGAAAACTCACCAATTTGTGCCAAACTCATACCTGATTGTACCGAAGTTTTTAAAGGTTGACCAGACAGCAATGCGCCTAAAATGGTAAAAATGATTTTACCGATAATAATCACCAGCGTGGCAATTAAAATAGGTACCCAATACTTAACCAGCATAGTAGGGTCAATAAGCATACCCACTGATACAAAAAATACTGCTGCAAATAAATCTTTTACTGATTTGGTGAGGTGTTCAATTCTCTCGGCTTGGGTAGTTTCGGCCAAAATAGAACCCATAATAAATGCGCCTAAAGCAGGAGAGAACCCTACCTTATCGGCAAGTAAAACCATTACCAAACACAACGCCAGCGATACCACCAACATGGTTTCATCGTTCATTAATTTTCTTGTAGCTTTTAAAAAAGAAGGGACTAAAAAGATACCACCCAAAAACCATAACACTAAAAAGAACGCTAGTTTTAATATCGAGTAAAGCATTTCGGTACCAGCCGATTGCTGGCTGACTGCGAGGGTAGAGAAAAGTACGAGCAGCAAAATGGCCACAAGATCTTCTACAATCAGGACACCAAAAACCAGTCCTGCAAATTTTTTATGTTTTAGGCCAAGCTCCTCAAAAGCCTTGATGGTAATCATGGTTGAAGAGATCGATAAAATTCCACCCAGGAACAAGCTGTCCATATCTGCCCAGCCCATGGCTTTACCTACAAAATAACCGACCAAAATGATGAACAGCACCTTTACTATAGCGGTAATGGAGGCAGAACCACCTACTTTAACCAGTTTTTTAAAACTGAACTCTAAACCCAAGCTAAACAGCAGGAAAATTACCCCAATTTCGCCCCAAATGTTAATGCTTTTGGTATCGGTAACGGAAGGGAAAAAGCTAAGGTGTGAGCCAACCAAAAGGCCAGCCAATATGTAGCCCAAAACAAGGGGCTGTTTAATTTTTTTAAATATAAGTGTGGTTATCCCTGCGGCAGCAAGAATTAACCCTAAATCGGCAATTAAATCTGGTAAATGCATCTATAAAAATGAGTAATGATATTAAATAATTTATGTTCGGGCAAAACCCCGGCATTTTTAACTGTACCGCATTACTGCGGTTAAAAAATGAAATTACTTACCAAAAAACATGTTTTGGGTACAGCATTTTAAAAAGGCACCAATAATTATAATTGAATCTTTTGATTACAGCTTTGGTATCGGCAGTGTTGTATTTTACGAAAAGAAATACTAAAAAACTAAGTAGTAAAAAAGCGGATGATGATATTTTAAGAACAGGGTTATTAACCAGGTCTTTCTGCAGACTATCGTTATCGGGTTGGAGATCACTTTTTAGTTTCTTGTTTATTTTGCCCGCTGTAAAACTTATTTTTTGGCTTTTAGATAAGGCATTATCTTGTTTTTTCTGCGATGCGAGTACCGCAAAAGGAATGGAAATAACGCAGAAGAAAATGATGTAAAAAAGCCTCATTGCTGCTAATATAGCGAAAATGAGGCTTTTTTGAAAGCAAAAACGTGATTTTATGCTTTTAACCTGCCGTTTCGAAAAAAGCTAAAGTAGCTTCCTTGTCTTTTTGTAGCTGAATGGTTAAAGCTTCTAAGCCTGTAAATTTTACATCGTGACGTAAGAACTTTAAGAAGTTCATTTTAATATCCTGACCATAAATTTCCTGGTTAAAATCGAAAATGTTCACCTCAATATTTCTGGTCATGCCGTTTATGGTAGGACGTTGCCCGATGTAAGCCATACCCCGGTAGGTCCGGAGTCCGGAGTCTGGAGTTTGGAATTGTTTAACCCCTAAACCCTCACCGCTAAACTCCGAACTCATCTCAACAGTAACTGCATAAATGCCATCGCCGGGAATGAGCTTATAAGTTTCTTCTACAAAGATATTTGCTGTGGGGAAGCCGATAGTACGACCAATTTTATCGCCCTTAATTACCCTGCCGAAAATAGAAAAGGGATAGCCCAGGTAGTCGCTGGCCAAACTTACATCGCCAGCTAAAAGCGCCTGACGTATTTTGGTCGAACTTACGGCCACATCGTGGATATCCTGCTCCATTATCTCTTCAACCGTAAAGCCATAATGAACTCCTGCAGCTTTTAAATCGGTTAAATTACCCGAACGGTCTTTGCCAAAGCGGTGGTCGTAGCCAATAATGATGTGTTTAGTGCCAATATTATCAACCAAAGTATTTTTAATATAATCTTCGGGCAGCTGATTAGAAAAATCGCGCGTAAATGGGGTAATAATCAAATGATCTACGCCGAGCTGCTTTAAAATATCAGCTTTTTCATTAATGGTATTGATCATTTTTAGATCCTGGTTTTCAGGATCAATGATCATTCGGGGGTGTGGAAAAAAAGTAAGGATTACACTTTCGCCGTTATCGGCTTTTGCCTTTTGCACCAGTTGTTTAATAATTTTCTGGTGCCCGAAATGTACCCCATCAAAAGTGCCAATGGTTACAATAGCGTTCTCTAATTTCGAAAACTCGGATAGGTTGTGATATATTTTCAATGTAATTAAGTTAAAATCATTGCCTCTGGGCAAAATAATTAATCACAGATTAAAAGGATAAACACTGATTTAATATTCAAGTATCTGTGTTTATCTGTGCAAATCTGTGGTAAAGTCCTAATGTAAGGCATGTCGTTTTACAACGCCACCTTTTAAATCTGCAATCTGTTGTTGTATTACAAAAGCATCAGCATCAATTTGTCTGATAGCAGTTTGTAATTTGCTCATTTCGAGTTTGGTTACTACGGTAAAAATAATATCTATATCTTTTTTTTCACCATAGCCTCCTTCACCTTTATAAATGGTAACGCCCCGTTTCATTTCGGTAATAATAAAACTTTTAATCTCTTCCTGATGCTCAGAAATAATGGTAACACCGGTATATTGCTCAATGCCGTTAACAATAAAATCTATAGTACTCGACGCCGATAAATAAGTTAATATAGCATACAAAGCGGTTTCGATGTTTAAAAAGTAGGCCGCAAAAGCAAAAATAATGATGTTTAGGATCAGGATAATGTTGCCGACAGTTAAAATACTGTTTTTACTGATATAAAGTGCTAATACTTCGGTACCATCAATTACGCAACCCCCACGCATAGCCAAACCTATCCCGCCGCCCAAAAATAGTCCGCCAAAAAAGGCTATCAGCAATTTATCGTGGGTAATGGGTTGAAACGGCAGAAAAATTAAGGCTAATGAAAGTGCTGCAATTGCAATGGCAGTTTTAAGCGCAAAGCCTTTACCAATTTGCCGGTAGCCCAATATTACAAATGGAATATTGATGAGCACAATGAGGTACGATAAATTCCAGCCTGTTAAGGTGCTAAGCAAAAGTGAAATACCGGTTACACCGCCATCAATAAAATGGCTGGGCATTAAAAAGCTTTTTAAGCCAAAACAAGCAGAAGTAACACCTGCAATAATTAAAAGAATTTCTTTTACAAATCTGGTGTTCTTGTTTTTAATGTGGTTCATGCTTCCGCCTGGGTTTTAGCTTCTTCTTTCTTGCTACGAATATAATTAACAAGTTCTAATACCTCAAACGCATCTTTAAGCAAAAAGTTTCCGCTGCGGGTACGGGTAAGTTTAGAAAGATAAGCCCCGTTGTTAAGCTGTTTGCCAAAATCGGATATTAACGAGCGGATATAGGTTCCTTTGCTGCACACCACCCTGAAATCGATTTCAGGAAGTTCGATACGGGTAATTTCAAATTCGGGAACGCTTACAAAGCGTTTGCGTAATTCTACTGCTTCGCCCAGCCTGGCTTTAACGTACAAACGTTCGCCATTTACCTTTACTGCTGAGTGTGCAGGTGGGTACTGCTCAATATCGCCAATAAAAGGCTGGCAGGCTGCATAAATTTCTTCGTTGGTAATTTGGCTGATATCAAAAGTTTCGTCAACCTCTGTTTCCATATCAAACGATGGGGTGGTGGCGCCCAATATCATGGTGCCGGTATATTCTTTTTCTTCTGCCTGAAAGGTATCAATCTGCTTGGTTAATTTGCCAGTGCAGATAATCAGCAAACCTGTTGCCAGTGGATCTAATGTGCCTGCGTGGCCAACTTTTAGCTTTAATGGTTTTAAAGAATTACGGATCTTGCCAACCACATCAAATGAGGTCCATTTGTATGGTTTATTAATTAACAGCAGTTCGCCTTCGGCAAATTGGAAATCTTTAAACTTAGAATTTTCGGTACTCACAAATCTTTTTTGCGCAAAGATACGGATTCAATATTGTTTTTTTACCACAGATGCGCACAGATAAACACAGATGCTTATTACCTGCATTTATCCTTTTTGTTTGTGGTTTAGGTATTTAGAGGGGCTATATAATTTGTAAGTTATGACCGCTCAATAACAGGATGATGATAATTAAGCCGGCAGCAATCCGGTACCAACCGAAAATTTTAAAACCATTTTTGTTTAAATAACCAATAAAGCTTTTAATGGCCAAAAGGGCTACAATAAAGGCAACCACGTTACCAATAATGAGCAGGCTGGTTTGCTCGTGGGTAATGGTGTGGCCTTCTTTATAAAAATCGTAAAGTTTTTTAGCTGTAGCGGCAAACATGGTTGGTACGGCTAAAAAGAACGAAAATTCGGCTGCAACTTTTCTGCTCAGTTTTTGGCTCATGCCACCAACAATAGTGGCTCCCGAGCGCGAAACGCCAGGTATCATAGCAATACACTGGAAAAAACCAATTTTTAATGCCGTTAAATAACTTACATTTTCTTCTTCATCAATTGTAGCTTTGTTAAACCATTTATCAACAAATAACAAAATTATGCCACCAACTAAAAGCGAAATACCAACCGCCATTGGGCTTTCTAAAAGTTCATCAATTTTTTTGCTTAATAACAATCCAAATATCGCTGCGGGAATAAAAGCAACCAATAGTTTGATGTAAAAATTAATTGATTTAAAGAACCTTTTAAAATATAATACCAAAACCGAAAGGATAGCACCCAGCTGTATGGCAATGGTAAATAGCTTTACAAACGGATCTGATGCAATGCCCATAAAAGATGATGCAACAATCATGTGTCCGGTGCTTGAAACAGGTAAAAATTCAGTTATTCCTTCAATAATAGCAAGGACAATGGCTTGAAAAGAGTTCATATTTGTTTTGAAATAGCAAAAAATAAAGAAAACGCTCAATTTAAAATTAAGCGTTTTCTAAATATTTTCTTTTGAAGGGTATTATTTTTTAAGAATGGCGTAAATTCCGAAAGCGAAGCCAAAAAGCACAACAACAGGTGCCAGTAAAGTTCTTCTAAAATCGTAAATATCGCCCGTGGTGCCCATCATTAAAATAAAACCAACTACTACAATAGCAATGCTGATTAACAATAACTGATAGTTTTTCTTGGTAAAAACCAATTCGCTTTTAACGTCCTTAACAACCGGACTTGTTTTTTTTTCTGTCATTATCTGTAAAGATGATAAGATTTTAAACGTAAATATCTGCTTACTGCAAACCAGGTACTAATGCCTGTTATAAAAATGCCCACAATTAAAAGGCCTATAAATACGAAGCCAAATTCGGTATAATTATTTAAAATTATAATCTCCGGTACTTCTTTACGGGCATATATTAAAGTGGCCAACAGGATAATAATGGCAATAAAGGCCGCAATTAAACCGTGCAGGGCAGCGTACAATAAGAAAGGACGTCGGATAAAATTTTTCGTTGCACCAACCAGCTGCATACTTTTAATTAAAAAGCGTTGCGAGTAAATGGCTAATCGTATAGTGTTGTTTATCAGTGCGATAGAAATAATTAACAACAAGATGGCAAATGCTAAAATAATTAAACCAATGGTACTGATGTTTTTATTTACCATATCAATTAACGAACTCTGGTAAACCACCTCTTTAACAACAGGGTTTTTAGAGATACTGGCTTTCAGGGCATCGATGCTTTTGTTGTTTGCATATTCTGCTTTTAAATACACATCGAAAGTAGAAGTTAAGGGGTTGTAACCTAAAAAGTTAACAAAATCTTCGCCTAAATCTTGTGTTAAATTTCTCGCTGCAAGCTCCTTATTTACATATTGTGTTTGCTTTACGGCAGGGTTAGTATTTAACTCTTTCTGAAAGGCCAGTACATCGGCTTCTTTTGCGCCTTCATCCACAATAATATTTAAAACAATGTTCTCTTTAACGTAGTTAGACAAGTTTTTGGCGTGTACAAGTACCAACCCAAGCAGTCCCAGCATTAATAAAACCAAGGCAATACTAATGATAGTAGAGATGTATACGGTTTTGGTTTTCTTAGATGCATCACTTACTTCGAATTCTTCCATGTATTTCATTTTTGTTTCTGCGAAAATATAAATTATACCTGATAAACACCAATTTAAAAGGCCTTTAAATGAACATTAACGGATAGGTTAAAGTTTTAGTTCGAAGATTAAATTGTTTAATTAATTCACCCTTTTGTCAAAATACGGTACGAAATTTGATGAAACGCCGTTAATCATAAGAACTTAAGACTAAATTTTACATTATGAAAAGACAAATTACATTACTGGGCATGCTATTGATTGTGGCTAGTACGATTATTTCCTGCAAAAAGGACACTACATCGTTAAAAGCGCAAATGCTTGGAAGATGGAAATTGGATAGGATTGTTACCACCGGCTACACGGCTGATGAGACCTTAAAAGATCCTACCAAAATTAATGGCGATGTAACTTATGGTAAAACCAGCGATTATGTTGATTACAAAGCCAACAACGACGATCAGGTAGAAGTGAGTTTATCGGGTAACAGAACTATCGGTACTTATATTATCATTTATTCCGATCAGTTTACCATGGATTTGAACGATGGAAGCAATTTCTGTAGGGTAAATAGCATTACAGGAAACAAATTTGAATTTACGGCAACTATCAACAACAGAATTAAAAAGGTTTATTCCCTGTCGAGATAATATTCAGATCACCTTATTATTTGAATGCGCCATTGGTTTCGAATCAATGGCGTTTTTTTATTTAGACCTCGCAGGTTTTTAAAACCTGCGAGGTCTTGATGGTTATTTTTCTGTAGCCCATTTTCCGATCAATTTTTTACTATGGGCTCGTGCCTCATTAATAGAAAATGTTTTTTCGGGATGGTTTTTTAAAGCTGCTACTTTTTGTAGCGCCTGGTAATTTTCTTCGGGGATGAGTACGTATTTCTTGTTTTCGATTGTCAGATGTGTCATAGCCACTCATTTTGAATACTCAAATATATTGAATAATAATTAAATCAGGTGCTTAGATTTTGGTTTCAGCAGGATGTGGATGACATCTTTCAAAGTGTAACTCCTTATAATTCTGCATTCCAATAGCCAAAATAATATCGTTGATCTGCTTTTTTAAGCCCCTTTATTTGCGTAATTTCGCGCATTAAAAATTTTAAAACCTGCAATGGATTACCAATTCAAAGAAATAGAACAAAAGTGGCAGAAATTTTGGGCAGACAATCAAACGTTTAAAGCCGAAAGCAATTCTGATAAGCCAAAGTATTATGTGTTAGATATGTTTCCGTACCCATCAGGTGCAGGTTTACATGTTGGCCATCCACTGGGTTACATTGCATCTGATATTTTTTCGAGATACAAACGTCTTAAGGGCTTTAATGTATTGCATCCAATGGGCTACGATTCGTTCGGTTTACCTGCAGAGCAATACGCCATACAAACCGGTCAGCACCCGGCCATTACCACCGAAGCTAATATTGCAACTTATCGCCGCCAACTAGATCAGATTGGCTTTTCTTTCGATTGGAGTAGGGAAGTGCGTACCAGCGAGCCATCTTATTACAAATGGACGCAGTGGATTTTTATGCAGTTGTTCAACTCGTGGTATAACATCGAAAACGACAGGGCAGAAGACATTACCACTTTGATCGAAAAGTTTAATGCTTCAGGATCTGCTGATGTGAAAGCGGCCTGCGATGACGATGTTAAATCTTTCCTGCCAAGTGATTGGGCAACTTTTACCGATGAGGAAAAACAAGAAGAATTATTAAAATACCGCTTAACGTATTTGAGGGAGAGTACCGTAAACTGGTGTGCTGCCTTAGGTACCGTTTTGGCAAATGATGAAGTAAAAGACGGTTTTTCTGAACGTGGCGGTTTCCCGGTTGAGCAAAAGAAAATGATGCAGTGGAGTATGCGTATTACCGCCTATTCTGATCGCCTTTTGCAAGGCTTGGACACTATCGATTGGCCAGAGCCAATTAAAGAAATGCAACGCAACTGGATTGGTAAGAGTGTAGGTGCATCGGTGAAGTTTGCAATTGAGACTTCGGACTCCGGACTCCGGACTTCGGACTATATTGAAGTTTTTACCACCCGCGTAGATACTATTTTTGGTGTTTCTTACCTGGTATTGGCACCAGAGCACGAATGGGTTGCCGAATTAACTACTCCAGCGCAAAAACAGGTTATCGAAGATTATATCTCTTTAACCAAAAAGAAATCGGAGTTAGACCGTATGGCCGATACCAAAACCGTTTCGGGTGCTTTTACCGGTACTTATGTAATTAACCCGGTAAGTGGCGAACGTATTCAATTGTGGATTGCAGATTACGTGCTGGCTGGTTACGGAACAGGTGCGGTAATGGGAGTGCCAAGTGGCGATCAGCGCGACTGGTTATTTGCTACGCACTTTAACTTGCCAATTGTTCAGATTTTAGATGCACAAAAAGATATCGACGTTCAGGCCGATCCAACCAAAGAAGGTAAATACATCAATTCGGGTTTTATTAACGGAATGACCTATCAGGAAGCTGTTCCGTTTTTGAATAACTGGTTAGAAGAAAAAGGCGCAGGTAAAGCAAAAGTTAACTTCCGTCAGCGCGATGCGATTTTTGGCCGCCAGCGTTATTGGGGGGAGCCAATTCCGGTTTACTTTAAAGATGGATTACCTTACCTGGTGCAGGAAGAGGAGTTGCCTCTTTTACTGCCTGAAATTGATAAATATTTACCAACCGAAACCGGTGAACCACCTTTGGCCAGGGCCGAAGATTGGGTGCCGGCAGCTGGTCAGCATTACGAATTAAGCACCATGCCGGGCTGGGCCGGTAGCAGCTGGTACTGGTACCGTTATATGGATGCCAATAACGACAACGATTTTGCCTCAAAAGAAGCGGTTGAATATTGGAAAGATGTGGATTTGTATATTGGTGGTTCTGAGCATGCTACAGGACACTTATTATACAGCCGTTTCTGGAACAAATTTTTGAAAGATTTGGGTTATACCAAAGAAGAGGAACCTTTCAAAAAACTGATTAACCAGGGCATGATTCAAGGTCGTAGTAACTTTGTTTACCGCATTAACGATGAAAACGGTAAACCAACCAATACTTATGTTTCTGCAGGTTTAAGAAAAGAATATAAAACTTCGGCATTGCATGTTGATGTAAATATCGTGGAGAACGATACACTGGATTTAAATAAATTCAAAGCCTGGAGAGAAGAATATGCCAATGCCGAATTTATTTTGGAAGGTGGAAAATACATCTGCGGTGTTGAGGTAGAAAAAATGTCGAAATCGAAATTCAACGTGGTTAATCCCGATGATTTGATTGAGCGTTACGGTGCCGATACTTTGCGTATGTACGAAATGTTTTTAGGGCCATTAGAACAAAGCAAACCCTGGAACACTAACGGTATCGAGGGCGTATTTAAGTTCTTACGTAAATTCTGGCGTTTGTTCCACAACGAAGAGTGGTTATTCCATGTAAACGATGCGGTGCCTACCAAAGCCGAGCACAAAGCATTGCATAAAATCATTAAAAAAGTACAGGATGATATCGAGCGTTTCTCTTTCAATACTTCTGTTTCCAGCTTCATGATTGCGGTAAATGAGCTAACCGATCTGAAATGTAAAAACCGTCAGATTTTGGAAGATATGGTCATTATCCTTTCTCCTTATGCACCGCACATTTGCGAAGAGCTATGGGTGTTATTGGGTAACGATGCCGGAACGCTTTCTTACACAGCTTTCCCAACCTTTAAACCCGAATATCTGGTAGAAGATGAGTTTGCTTATCCGGTTTCTATTAACGGTAAAATGAAAATGAACCTGAATCTGAGCTTAACTTTAGCGCAGCCAGAAGTAGAGAGCATTTTATTGGCCGATGAGCAATTCCTGAAATTCTTAGATGGAAAACCAACCAAAAAGATCATTTTCGTAAAAGGAAAGATTATTAATGTGGTGGTTTAAAAAGCTAAAAGCATAAAGACTAAAGCAAAAAGCTTGAATGATCTTTAAAAAAGAAACCCCGGGTTGAGTAATCAATTCGGGGTTTCTTATATATTAATCTAGCTTTCGCCTTTGAGCTTTAGTCTTTCAGCTCAAATTAGTCTCTCTTTCTTCTGTTTCCGCCAAATCTCCTGTTGTTGCTGGCATTGCGCGGTTTGCCACTCATGTTGCCATCGCCACCACCTTTTTTACCGCCGCCACCACCTTTCGATTGCGCTTGTGGTTTGCGTTTAATCTGGTTTTTAGCCAGCATATTTTCCCAACTTAATGGATAAGGATGGTCATCAACAACCGGAAGGGTTATTTTAATCAGTTTCTGGATATCCAGTAAGTATTCGTTTTCTTCTGCATCACAAAACGATATGGCAATTCCGTTTGCTCCTGCACGACCTGTACGACCGATTCTATGTACATAAGATTCAGGAATATTCGGTAGCTCGAAATTGAAAACATGCGATAACTGATCGATATCTATTCCACGTGCAGCGATATCGGTAGCTACCAAAACACGGATTTTACGGTCTTTAAAATCGGTTAGTGCCCTTTGTCTGGCATTTTGCGATTTATTACCGTGAATGGCTGCCGCTTTAATACCTGCATGACCTAAATCTTTAACAATCCGGTCTGCCCCATGTTTGGTACGGGTAAATACCAGGGCAGTTTGAATATCCTTATCATCTAAAAGATGGATCAGTAATTTCTTTTTATCAGGTTTATCAACAAAGTAAACCGACTGAACGATGGTTTCTGCAGTAGAAGAAATAGGCGTAACCTCAACTTTAGTAGGGTTAGATAAAATGGTGTTGGCCAGTTTTTGTATTTCATCAGGCATAGTGGCCGAGAAAAACAATGTCTGGCGGATCGCAGGCAGTTTAGCTACCACTCTTTTTACATCGTGGATAAAACCCATATCCAGCATACGGTCGGCCTCATCTAAAACGAAAAGTTCGATGGTGTTTAAATTGATAAAACCCTGGTTCATTAAATCTAACAAACGGCCGGGGGTAGCCACTAAAATATCGACACCTTTTTTCAGTGCTTCAACTTGTGAGTGCTGGTTTACACCGCCAAAAATTACCAGGCGACGTAAATTTAAATTGCTTCCATAAGCTTTAAAACTATCTTCAATTTGGATAGCCAGCTCACGGGTTGGCGTTAAAACCAAAGCTTTAATGTTTTTGTTAACCTTGGTATTCAGGTGTTTTTCGTGCAATAATTGCAGCATTGGGATGGCAAAGGCAGCGGTTTTTCCGGTACCGGTTTGTGCACAGCCCAATAAATCTTTACCTTTTAATATGGTTGGAATAGATTGCTCCTGTATAGGCGTAGGTTGGGTGTAACCCTCAGTCTCAAGGGCCTTTAAAATTGGCTCAATGAGGTTTAATTCTTTAAATAACATGTATGTTTTTGTGTAATATTTTATGTTGAAGAAGCTAGAACAATCATTTGTTGAAGGACTAACTTGCGGATTGCTTTAAATGATAAAGAAATTCTGCTTCGCCGCAAAGATAGGTAAAATATGTGATATGGTAGAGATTGTGGCGAATACTAACGCTAAACGCCGAACTCCAAACGCTAAACGCCAACTACTTCTCCTCTTTAAACCTGCTAAAAAACAGCAATGCAATTAAACAGAGCCCAAAACCTACAATTCCATTCAGGCGCAGACCAAAATCATTGCCCGGATCTTTGCCGTAAATAGTCAGCATGGCAAAAATAGCAATCCCCAGTGTTTGGCCCAGTTTTACAAACAGATATTTTACTGCAAAGAACATTCCTTCGTGGTTTTCGCCGGTTTCTAAAGTATCTCTTTGGGCAATATCGGCCAATATAGCCGTAGGTAAAATGCCCAGTGCAGCCAGTGGAAACGAAGCCGATAAAACCAGCATATAAATTTGGGTATGCGGACCAAAAGGTAATTTTCCAAGGAAAAAGATAGTTACAAAAATGAGGCACAATACCCCAAATGCGAGCATTACAAAAGGTTTCTTCCCTATTTTAGCCGAACCAAAATTTACCAGCGGATAGAACAACAACGAGGCAAAAACCATTGATGCCATAAATTTTCCACCTTCTGATTCGTGGAGCCCCAGCAAAACCGTGCAGAAGTATAGCAGACCACTCGAAATAATGCTCAAAGCGGTGTAAAAAGCAAAATCAGAAATCAGATAATATTTAAAGTTGCTGTTTTTAAAGGTGTTTTTCATGGCTGCCCAAAGTGGAATATGAGAAGGTTTGGCTACCGAAAAATCTTTCTCATTGATGAAAAAAACAGGCAGTAACATTACCAGTCCCGATAGCGCACATAAGCCCCAGATTGCGATTTGAACAGCTTCGCTGCGGTTGGCTACCTGAAAATGATCTTGTACCAGATCGGCAAAATTATTGGCGCAAGCCGATAAAATAATACCAATTACAAAGCCTACCTGCTGGTAGCTCGAAAGTTTTACTTTTTGCCTTGGCGTGTTGGTTACTTCGGCCAGTAAAGCATTGTAGGGGATAATGTAGGTGGTAACCGATACAAAGAACAAACAAAGGGTAATGGTTAACCACCAGGCATTGTGCAGGCTTTCGGTTTTTTGGATTGGGTAAAAAACCAGCCCACAAAAAAGCATTGCAGGGATTATAGCCCATTTCATAAAGGGCATGCGCCTACCTTTTTTGTTGGTACTCGCATCACTTTTAGCTGCAATAAAAGGATCGTAAAGGGCATCGACCAGCCGGCCCGACGCGGCAATAATAGAAAGAATATTAAAGGCTCCGAATAAAACAAGCTGCGGCACAAGTGGAGGGAGGCCTGCGTTACTTGGTGGCAGGTAGAAAAAGGGAAGCATAACGATGATAATGTTCGTCATCGTGCTCCAGCCAATCATACCGGCAGCATAAGCAATTTCTTGTTTTAGCGAGAGTGTTTTGTTCATTAATCTACTTTATAAACCTCGCAGGTTTTTAAAACCTGCGAGGTTTTAACTGCGAATAAAACTATTTTTTATTAAACCATTTGCTCACAAAATAAATTGTCAGAAAGCCAATAAAAATGTATAAACCATTTAGTGCAGCATTGGGATCGTCGGCGTAAATGCTTAGCGCCACAAAAGTATAGGCAGCAATAAATATTATAGGCAATATAGGATATAAAGGGACAGTATAGATGGTTTTTTTATCAAGATGTGCAGTTCTTTTGCGCAGGATAAAAATAGTGGCTGCCGAACTGGCCATACTAATGCTTTCTAAAAAGATGGTGTAGTTTAAAATCTTGTCAAATGTTTTGGCATAAAAAATAATCACCACAGCAACTAGTGTAAAGACGGTTAAGCTTAAGGTAATTACCTCGGTTTTTTTATTCATGCTGCTAAACACTTTGGGTAGCGCACCTTCTTCGCCCATGGCAAACATGGCCCTGGGGTTGCTTAAAAGGTTTACATTAACGTAGCCCATTACCGAGAAAAAGATAATCACCGAAAGGGCATTGAAACCGGCTGGGCCAAATATTTTAGCCGCCAGAATTGCAGCAATACTTTCTGCCGATTTCAGTTCTTCGAAACCAATAACCTTAACATACACGTAATTAATGGCCAGATAGAGGATTACAATAATGGTTAAACCAATAATAATTGCCCGTGGGATTACTTTTTTGGGCTCTTTAACTTCGCCACCAAAATTAATGGTTTGCGCATAACCTGCGTATGAGAATGAAACCGCAATTAAACAAAGTCCGAGGGCTTTGCCATAATCGGCCCAATTGGGTAAGGCTCCACTGGTGGTTTTAAAAACGGGTATGGAAGTTTGGGTGCTTCCGCCAAAAAACACGGCACAGATGAGGGTTAAAATCATCCCGATTTTAATCACCGTTAATACATTCTGGGTTTTCGAACTGGCCTTTAAACCGAGCAGATTAATGAAATAAAACACCAGGATGGTAGTAATGGCAATGGCCACCCGGTAGGTTTCGTTTTGCATAGCTGGAGGCAGAATAATCTTACTCAGGTATTCAGCACCAATAATAGATATGGCCGCTACCGAAGCGGCACTCGAAATGATCACAATACAATTAATAGCAAAGGCAATGGATGGGTGATAGGCTGCCGAGAATATTTTATAATAACCGCCTGTTACCGGAAAACGCGAGCCGATTTCGGCATAGGTTAATGCACCACAGAAAGCCACAAAACCACCTATAAACCAGGCAAGGTAAAACAGCTCGGGAATTTGTGCCTTGGCAGCCACATTTACCGGAGTGCGGAACACCCCCATGCCAATAACCAGACTTACCACAATCATAGATAAATCGAATAACGAAAGCTGCTTTTTCTGTTGCATGAATAAGTTGTTATGTGGGATGAAGATAGGGATTTATGTAATAGGTAAGATGTATGATGTAAAATGGAAGGGGGAAGCTGGACGAGGTAGGTAGGTAAATGGAAGAAGTGATTTAGTTAATTCTTAAAACCATCAACTGTTTACCTTACACCTACCATTTTACATCTTCCCTTTTCCATCATTGTGTTGATATTTTCTTTTGCTTGCCTCACAGAATAAATCTATTATTGTATAATATTTTTGAAACTGTAAAAACGGGATCAGATTTATGTTCTACAAAAATTATCAATTTGATTAAAAGGTAGCAGAACCATTGGGTGCTGTTGCGGTATAAACCTAAACTGGTTTCGATTGATAAACAGATAACACATTATGGCAGAAGTAATTTATAACGACGACAGTATCCGCTCATTGGATTGGAAAGAGCACATCAGGTTGCGCCCCGGTATGTATATCGGAAAACTTGGTGATGGCTCTGCACAGGATGATGGTATTTATGTTTTGTTAAAGGAAATTGTAGATAACTCTATTGATGAGTTTGTGATGGGAACCGGAAAAACCATCGAGATTACACTTTCAGAACAAAAAGTAAATGTGCGCGATTATGGTCGTGGTATTCCCCTGGGTAAAGTAATAGATTGTGTAAGCAAAATTAATACCGGTGGTAAATACGATAGCAATGCCTTCCAAAAATCGGTTGGTTTAAATGGTGTGGGTACCAAAGCTGTAAATGCTTTGTCGACCAGCTTTACCGTACAATCGTACCGCGATGGAAAAACCAAGAAAGTAGAATTTTCTAAAGGTGAAATTGTAACGGAACAACCTGTTATTGATACCACACAGCGCAACGGTACTGCGATTACCTTTTATCCGGATGAAACTATTTTCAGAAATTACCACTACATACCTGATTTTGTAGAAAGCATGGTTTGGAACTATGTTTTCCTAAATACAGGCTTAACGGTAAATTTCAATAACCAGAAATATTTTTCAGAAAGAGGTCTTTATGATCTGCTTTCTAAATTTAATAAACCCGAAGAAATCAGGTATCCGATTATCCACATGATTGGGCCCGATATCGAAATTGCCATGACCCACGGTCAGCAATATGGCGAAGATTACCACTCGTTTGTTAACGGCCAGCATACTACACAGGGTGGAACCCACCAGGCAGCTTTCAGAGCGGCAGTAGTAAAAACCGTGCGCGAGTTTTTTAAGAAAGAGTTTGATGCCTCTGACGTGCGTTCATCAATTATCGCGGCCATTTCTGTACGTGTGCAGGAGCCTGTTTTCGAATCGCAAACTAAAACCAAACTGGGATCACAAAACATGGGACCTGAAGGACCATCGGTAGCTACTTTTATTAACGATTTTGTTAAAAAGGAGCTGGATGATTACCTGCACAAAAACCCTGATGTTGCCGATGCTTTGCTGAAAAGGATTATGCAATCGGAGCGCGAGCGTAAAGATATTGCAGGTATTAAAAAACTGGCTAACGACAGGGCTAAGAAAGCCTCGTTACACAATAAAAAACTGCGCGATTGTAAAGTGCACTTCAATACCACACATGAGAAACGCTACGAAACTACCTTGTTTATTACGGAGGGAGATTCGGCATCGGGTTCGATTACCAAATCGCGTGATGTAGATTGTCAGGCCGTATTCAGTTTAAAAGGTAAGCCGCTTAACTGCTACGAGCTGACCAAAAAAGTGGTGTACGAAAATGAAGAATTTAACCTGTTGCAGCATGCTTTAAATATCGAAGATGGCTTAGAAGGTTTGCATTACAATAATATCGTTATCGCTACAGATGCCGATGTGGATGGTATGCACATTCGCTTGTTGATGATGACTTTCTTCCTGCAATTTTTTCCAGATCTGGTAAAAGCCGGTCATGTGTATATTTTGCAAACACCACTTTTCAGGGTGCGCAATAAAAAAGAAACGATTTATTGCTACAGTGATGAAGAGCGTAAAAACGCGATAGAGAAATTAGGCAACAAACCCGAAATTACCCGATTTAAAGGATTGGGTGAGATTTCTCCGGATGAATTTGGTTTATTTATCGGAAAAGATATCAGGCTTGATCCGGTAATTTTGAAAGATCAAACCATAAAGAGTTTGTTAGAATATTACATGGGGAAAAATACACCAGACAGGCAACAGCACATCATCCGAAACCTGCGTGTAGAAAAGGATGAGGTGGCAGAAGAACCGAAGATAATTACAGAAGAAGTAGCATAATATAAGGAGTCAGGTTTAAATAGCCTGACTTTTTAGTTTTACGTCACCCTGATCCGATAGCTATCGGATTTATTTCAGGGTCTCTATTCTACTGGTTGGTGTCCCACCAACCAGATTAGCTACTTAGTTGTTCGCTGTTTCGGTCGGTGTGACACCAACCGATAGGTAATCTAAATAGAAGATCATCTACAGACACTCTACTGGTTGGTGTCTCACCAACCAGATTTAGCTACTAGGATAAGATCGTCATTTCGGCTGGAGCCGTCCGGTTTTTCACCGGTGGCGGAATGCCCGCCTGCATCGGGCAGGCCTGCCCGTACAGGCGGGGAGAAATCTGTCTCAATAGATTTCTCGAGTACGTTACACTCCGCTACCAATGACAGATTAAAAACGATGTAATGTCTACTGTTTCATTGGCATTACTTCAACATTTAATTCAAGAGCAAGTTTATTAAGGTATTTTGTCTTTTG
>Ga0308170_10000549_pt1 | contig 45302 bp, 37 predicted proteins | sample PhyBR2_2_FD_202136 | JGI IMG/M metagenome (GOLD analysis project Ga0308170, IMG submission 202136) | Phyllosphere microbial communities from UC Gill Tract Community Farm, Albany, California, United States - DLSLSB.R2 | ecosystem: Host-associated > Plants > Phyllosphere > Unclassified | place... | reverse complement strand
CGTTCCCGCAAGCAACCGGGCCAGCCCCGCCTGCACAAGCCGTTCTGACGGGATGTCCAGAGAGGAGGTGGCTTCATCCAGGATCAGCACGGCAGGCTGCGCCAGGAAGGCCCTGGCAAAGCTGATGAGCTGCCGCTGCCCGGAGGAGACCCTGCCGCCTCGCTTGTTGACGTCAGTGTCGTAGCCCTCGGGCAGTTCAAGGATGAATTCGTGTGCCCCCACCGCCTTGGCCGCTTCCTCTATTTCTGCACGCGAGGCTTCCGGCCGCCCCAGGGCGATATTGTCCGCCACCGAGCCGCTGAACAGGAACGCCTCCTGGGTGACCATGACGATGTTGCGCCGGAGGTCCGGGGTGGCCAGGTCACGCAGGTCGACGCCATCCAGGGTCAGCGACCCCGACGTCACGTCGTAGAACCGGGCGATGAGTTTGGCGAGGGTCGATTTTCCGGCACCCGTCTGGCCCACGAGCGCCACGGTCTGCCCGGCCGGAATGTGCAAGTTCAGGCGGGGCACCACCAGGGGTCCGTCACCGTATCGGAACTCCACGTCGTTGAAATCGATCCGGCCGGTGGCGCTGGCAAGTGCCACCGGGTTCTTCGGCGGCCGGACGGTGGGCACCTCTTCGAGCAGTCCGGAGACCTTCTCCAGGGCTGCCTGGGCGCTCTGGAAGGAGTTGTAGAACATGGCCATCTGGTCCACCGGTTGGAAAAACCGTTTGGTGGAGAGGATAAGTGCCAGGAGTACGCCCACCGCCAGGTCGCCGCCCAGCACGCGGAAGCCGCCGAAGAACAGGACAACGGCCACGCACATATTGCCGATCAGCACCAGGCCCGGTTGGAAGATGCCGTTGAGGTTGATGGACCGGACGGTGGCAAGCCGGTAGTCCTCGGCCAGCTCGCCATACGTCTGCGAGTTCTCCTTCTCCTTCCGGAAGGCCTTCACGGCGCGGATGCCGGTCATGGTTTCGATGAAGTGCACGATCAGTCTGGCGGAGACCACGCGGGACTGCCGGAAGGCGATCTGCGAGTGCTTCTGGTACCAGCGGGACAGGAAGAACATGGGCACGCCTGCGCCCAGCACCAGCAGACCGCTCCGCCAGTCCAGGGCAAAGATCGTGACGGCAGTGAAGGCCATGAACAGGATTCCGGAGGCCAGCGAGCTGACACCGGAATCGAGGAGTTCGCGCAGCGCCTCCAGGTCCGAGGTCTGCCGCGCGATGATCCGGCCCGAGGTGTACTTTTCGTGGAACTCCAGGCTGAGCCGCTGGGTATGCCGGAATACCCGCACCCGCAGGTCCAGCAGCATGGCCTGGCTGAGCCGCGCGGTGGAAGTGACATACAGGGCGGTGAGTCCCGCCGTCGCAATTGCCGCCAGAAGGTACGCGACGCCGGTGAATACCAACGGGAGGTTGTTCCCGGCTTTGAGCGCGGGGAGGGCATGGTCAATGCCAAAGGCGATCAGCGCAGGGCCGGCAACGCGGGCGGCCTGTGAAAGGACCACCATGGCGATGGTCAGCCAGAACCGTGCCCGGACCGGACGGATCAGCGACCCCAGCAAGGCGAGCGACCGCCGTCGTACTGCCCTGCTGTCACTTTTGGTGAGGTGGGCGTTGTCTTCGTTGGCGGTGCCGAACGTTGCAGTGCTCATCGCGTCACTCCCTCGGCCTGGTCCTCAAGCGCCGACAGTTCGGAGTCCAGGTCCCGCGGCTCCCGCTCAAGGCTGGCGATGACGTGGCGGTAGTGCTGGTTGTGGGCCAATAGTTCCGTGTGCGTTCCGACGGCGGTGATGCGGCCGTCCTCCAGCAGGGCCACCCGGTCAGCCAAGGCCACAGTGGAGGGCCGGTGGGCCACGATCAACGTGGTGGTGTCCTTCAGGACTTCGCGGAGGCGGGCCTCCACCAGCTCCTCGGTGTGGACGTCCAAGGCGGACAGGGGATCGTCCAGGACCAGGACACGCGGTTGGGCTGCGATGGCGCGCGCCAGGGCAATGCGCTGGCGCTGGCCGCCGGACAGGCTCAGGCCTTCCTCGCCGATCAGCGTGTCCACCCCCTCGGGCAAGGAGTAGGCGAAGTGTGCCTGGGCTACATCGAGGGCCTCGTCCAGGACCTTCTCCGAACGGACCGGGGCGCCCAGCAAAACGTTGTCCCGTACGGAGCTGGAGAAGAGCGTGGTGTCCTCGAACGCCACCCCGACGATCCTGCGCAACTCCGCCACCTCGAAATCCCGGATGTCCACGCCGTCGATGGTGATGGTGCCGCTGGTGACATCGTAAAGCCGAGGCACCAGCTGGATCAGTGCGCTCTTGCCGCTGCCGGTGATGCCCACCAGGGCCATCGTTTCGCCGGGGCGGATGTCCAGATTTATGTCCTTCAGGATGGGCTTGTCCGGCGCGTCCTCGAAAGCGAAGGTCGCGTTCGTGAAGCGCAGCGCACCCGCCAGTTCTCCAGGAAGCCGCGGCTGGGCGGGGCTGGTGATGGTGTTCTGCGTGTCCATCACCTCGTAATGGCGGTCGACGGCGGTCTTGGCCGTGAGCGCCATGGCCAGCAGCATGCCGGAGAATTCCACCGGGGAAGCGATGACTGCGGCGGTGGCGAAGAACGCCACCAGGGCGCCGATGCTCAGCTGGCCTCCGGCGCACAACATGACGCCCACCACCAGTCCCGCTCCCAGCGCCAGTTCGGGAAGCAGGGTGACCACCATGGTGAACGTCGCTTGGTGGCGCGCCTTCTCGATCTCTGTCTGGCGCAGTTCCTCGGCCTGCTCGTTGAAGTTCTCCAGGGCCTCCCGGCTGCGTCCAAAGGCCTTGAGCACGCGGATACCGTGGACGGACTCTTCAACGGTGGTGGCAAGGTCGCCAGCCTGGTCTTGGCTGCGCCGGGCAACCTTGCTGAACCGGGTCCGGAACCGGAAGCTGTTGACGGTGATGGGAACGGCGGCAGCAAGGAAGATCAAGGCAAGCTGCCAGCTCATGGCAAACATGGCCACAATGCCGATAACCACCGTCAGCGTGGTGACCACCAGCATGATGGCGCCGAAGGCCATCCAGCGGCGCAGGAAGTTCAGGTCCGTCATGGCCCGGGACAGAAGCTGGCCGGAGCCCCACCGGTCGTGGAAGGAGACGGTGAGTTCCTGCAGGTGGTCATAGAGGGACACACGCATCCGGGTTTCCACCGTGGTGGCGGGGTTGATGACGAACTGGCGCCGCAGCGCCACCAGCCCTGCTTCAGCGATGCCCAGCACCAGGATGACCCCCGCGGAAATCCACACGGCCTCAGGCGAACCCCCGGGCTGCAGGGCGGTGTTTATCAACACCCGCAGCACCTGGGGGATGGTCAGGGCAACCACACTGGCGAGGAGGGCGCAGACAAGCCCCAACAAGAGCCTGGGGATGATGGGCCGGACGTGCGGATAAAGACGGCTAATGGATCTGAAAAAGGGAGTCTGCTTGGCCATGCCCGCTTCTCAAGCTCTAAAACGAATGTGTTTTCTCTAGCAAGCCAGCCTATGCCATGGCGTGAGGCTGTTCACAGGGATCGTGGCACCCGTCCGGTACTTGCCCAGTTATTGCAGTCCGTAATGCTGGATGCTCTATCAGATTTTGTTCCTAAAGCACCGTTTTGGCGACCACAGCTGATAGAGCAAGCGGTTAGTTAGGAGAGGTGAGGGTGAGCAGGACGGCCTCGGGTTTGCAGGCGATCCGTACCGGAGCGAAGCGCGAGGTGCCGATGCCGCCGGAGACGTTGACCGGCGTCGTGCTTCCGTTGCTTGACCAGTCGTTCAGGCCCTTTGCGCGCCACGTTGGGAGGTCGCAGTTGGCCACCAGGGCGCCGTAGCCGGGGATGCAAAGCTGGCCGCCGTGGGTATGGCCGGCCAAGAGCAGGTCGGCGCCGCTTTCGGTGAAGTGGTCCAGTACCCGTTGGTATGGCGCGTGGATGACGGCGATCTTGAGGTGGTCCTTCGCGTTCTGGCTGACTGTGCCCCGTGGCCAACCTGCGTACCGCTCCCGCTTCAGATGCGGATCATCAACGCCGGAGAAGTCGAAGCGCATGCCGTTGAGGACCAATGACTGGTGACGATTGGTCAGGTCCACCCAGCCGCTCATGCCGAAACCCGAGCGGAGGCGCGGCCAGTCGAGGACAACTGGCTTGGGCTTCGCCTTCGAGGGACCCAGCAAGTAGGACGCCGGGTTTTTGAACGTAGGGGCGAAGTAGTCGTTGGAGCCAGGGACGAAGACGCCGGGGAACTCCAGCAGCGGCTTCATGGCCTCCAGCAGGGGATCGACGGCCTTGAGGTGGCTGAGGTTGTCACCCGTGTTCACAACCAGATCCGGCCGGAGGTCCGCCAGCGAACCAAGCCAGGCAGCTTTCTTCCGCTGCCCGGGCACGAAATGGATGTCGCTCAGGTGCAGAATCCGGAAGGGCGCACGGCCGGCCGGGAGGATGGGAAGGGTCTCCTCCCGCAGGACGAACTGGTTCTTCTCCCACAGGCCGTACCCGAAGGCGGCGATCCCGCCAACCGCCCCGGTGCCGGCGGTGACGGCAAAGCCGCGCCCGATGGAACGTGCGCGGCTTGCCAGGCTATCGATGCTCATGCGTGCTTAGCCCTTGCCATTATTGCCGTTCCCGTTTCCATTGCTGGTTGGCGCCGGAGCGGGCGCCTGCGTGGCAGGAGCCTGCGTCGCCTGGGGGGCGGGAACGGGAGCCTGGGTGGCCTGCGGAGCAGTAGTCCTGTTAGGCGGGGTTGTAGTGGCGCCGTTAATCATGTTGCTCGGAGGCGCGGGGAACGGGTTGGTCCCGTACGCCGGAGCGATCTTGGTCATGAAGTTGGAGAACATCGGTCCTGCAATCATGTAGCCGTCAATGCCCTGGTAAAACTTGCCGTTGATCGTCACGTTTTGCCCTGCACGGCTCTGGTTGCCGAGCGGATCACCAAACCAGGCAGCGGTTGCCAAACCCGTGGTGTGGCCAACAACCCAGGTGGAACCATTGAGGTTCGACGTACCGGTCTTGGCGCCGATGGGGAAGCTGGTCTTGGTAGAGATCCGGGGCTGGATCAGGGCACCCGAGCCCCTGTTCAGAACTTCCTGCAGGGCGTAGTTCACGCCGCGGGCAACCTCCGGCTTGATGGCATCCCGGCAGCTGCTGGACTGCGCCGGGAGTTGCTTGCCCGTGGCATCGACAACAGAGGTGATGGCGATCGGTTCACAGTACTTGCCATCGTTTGCGAAGGTGGCAAAGGCGCTGGCCATGGTCAGCGGCGACGTCTGGGTGGAACCGAGGAGGTTGCCCAGGGTCGACATGTCAATTTTCGGGTGCGGGTCGTCGCCTGAGGGCAGACCGCTGTGGAGTCCTGTTGCGTCCACGATTTTCTGGATCCCACACAGATCCAGCTGGGCGGCGGACGCAAACGTCACGGTGTTGATGGAGTTGTAGAGGCCCTCCAGGACCGTCAGCGGTCGGTACCACTGCGGCTCAGCATTTTGCAGGTCATCTGCGGCACCCAAGCCAGCGTTCTTCTGGGCCGTGCTGTAACCGTCCAGGACCTTGCCGCAGGTGTTTTTCCACGGGTAGCCGATGGGGTAGACCCGCTGGGCGGCGTTAACCACCGTGTTCATGGTTTTGCCTTCATTCAGCCATTCGGCGAAGGTGAATGGCTTCATGGTCGAACCGGGCTGGAAACCGCCGATCCCGTTGAGGTCGTTGCCGTCCTTGTCCAGCTTGTCCACGTTGAAGTTCAACTGCGAGTCAAACCCCTGGCCCGGCAGGAACGTGGTGTTCTGGGCCATCGAGATGATTTTGCCCGTGCCGGGCTGGACGGAAACCATCGAGGCGCCCCATTTGTCCGGGTTGGCCCCCGTGGCGGCGTTTGCCTGCTCCTGGGCGGTGGCCTGGGCGTTGGGGTCGAGTGTGGTGGTGATGGTCAGGCCGCCACCGTAGATCAGCCGCTGGCGGTCCTTGACGTCCGCACCGTAGGCGGGGTTGTTCTCCAGCAGGTGGAGAACGTAGTCACAGAAGTACGGGGCACTCGCCGCGTAGGAGCAGCCCTGCTTGGGCTGGGTCACCTTGGGCTCCACTGGGGTTGCCACGGCGGCTTGGTATTCCTCCGCGGTGATCTTGCCCTGGTCCTTCATCAAGCCCAGCACCAGGTCGCGGCGCTGCTTGGACTTTTCCGGGTTGGTGATGGGGTCAAAGGCCGAAGGGCTGTTCACCAAGCCCGCCAGCAGGGCCGCCTGCGGCAGGGTCAGGTCCTTGGCGCTGGTGCTGAAGAAGTAATGGGAGGCGGCCTCGATGCCGTATGCGTCCCGGTTGAAGAACACGATGTTCAGGTAGCCCTCAAGGATCTGGTCCTTGCTGAACTCCTTTTCCAGGGCGATGGCAAGCTTCATTTCACGCAGCTTGTCGCCGACGCCCTTGTTAACGCCGTTGAGCTTGATCTGGTCCTCTTCGCCGGCGGCCGCAAGGTTGGCGTTGAGGACGTTGTTGACGTACTGCTGCGTGATGGTGGAAGCGCCCTGCTTGTTACCGCGCACGGTGCTCACCAGCGCGCGCAGGATGCCGGTGGTGTCCACGCCGCCGTGCTCGTAGAACCTGCTGTCCTCCACCGCGATGATGGCGTTCTTCATGTTCGGTGAAATCTGGTCCAGCGGAACCTTGGTGCGGTTTTCCGTGTAGACGCTGGCGATCTCGCTGCCGTCCGCGGCGAGGATACGGGTGGTCTGGTTGGGCGGGTCAACCTTCAACTCTGCGGGAAGTGAGTCGAAGAAGTCGATGGAACCGCTTGCCGCGCTGCCGGAGACAGCAGCTGCAGGGACCAGCAGGCCCGCCACGAGGACACCGCAAATCGCGCTCACACCAAGGAAAAGCAGGATCTTACCCAGTGTGGTGGCAGTGTCGAATAAGGGGTTCTTGCGAGTCGCCATGTTTTCCACTTTACCGGCAAGGGCTACGCTTTCTCTCATGACCAAATGGGAGTACGCGACGATTCCGCTCATTATCCACGCCACAAAGCAGATCCTGGACCAGTGGGGAGAGGACGGCTGGGAGCTCGTCCAAGTAGTCCCGGGACCTGACGGCAACGGCCTTGTCGCCTACCTCAAGAGGGAGAAGCAGTAGCATGAGCACCCCCGCAGAAGCCCAGTCCAGCGCCGCGACCGCGCCGGCATCCGCCGTCGAGCAGCGCCTTGCGGAACTGGGAATCACCCTTCCGGAAGTAGCCGCTCCGGTGGCCTCTTACGTCCCTGCAATTGTCTCCGGAAGCCACGTCTACACCTCGGGCCAGCTGCCGTTTATCAACGGCAAGCTCGAAGCCACGGGCAAAGTGTCCGCAGGCACCGAGGGGTTCGCCGACGAGCCAACCGTTTCCCCTGAGGATGCCCAGCGCTACGCCGCAGTATGCGCTGTCAACGCACTGGCAGCCGTCAAGAGCGTTATTGGCGACCTGGACCGGATTACCCGGATCGTGAAGGTTGTGGGATTCGTCTCCTCGGACCCCTCGTTCACGGGCCAGCCTGCCGTCGTCAACGGCGCCTCTGAACTGCTGGGCCGTGTCCTTGGTGACGCCGGGCAGCACGCACGTTCCGCCGTCGGCGTGGCCGTTCTTCCGCTCGACTCACCCGTTGAGGTCGAACTGATCGCCGAATTCAGCTAAGACCGGACTTTCCCTTGCCACACCTCGCACGACGCCTCTTTGCACTGCCCCAGGATCTTGAAGGGGCAGCGCAAAGCTGGCTCGAACACGGCGAGCGGACGCCTCGAGCAGCCCGTTACGCTTCATCCGTTGTCCTCCTACGGGATTCCCCCACCGGCTTGGAGACGTGGCTGGGCTATCGGCCCGGCTCCTCTCCGCTGGGGGTGCTCGCCTTTCCCGGCGGGTCCCTGGACCCGGCCGACGACGAGGCCATGGGTTGGCTGGGTCCGTCGCCGCACCATTGGGCTGAGCAGATGGGAACGGACGACGTCGGGCTGGCGCGGCGCCACGTGGTGGGCGCCATCCGCGAACTCTTCGAAGAAACCGGGGTGCTGCTGGCCGGTCCCGATATGTCCAACACGGTTGAAGCCACGTCCACGTCCGAATGGATGCGTGCGCGGGTTGCGGTCGCGGACCAGGAGAAGACGCTTGCCCAGGTGCTGGGGAAGCGCGGGCTCTCCCTGCGCACCGACCTGCTCAAGTCCCTGGTCAACTGGCGCAGCCCTGACTTTGCGCACCGCCGGTTCGACACCCGCTACTTTGCCGCCACGCTGCCGCTGGGCCAGGAGCCGTCGCTGCTGGAAGGCAAGGGGGTGTGGGGCAGGTGGGTGAACGCCGCACAGGTGATCCAGGAGCGGGACACCACCTCCTTGGGCGATGAAGCCGGCCAGGAGAACACCGTGGGCCGCACCCTCGGGGAACTGCTTGTTCCCGGGTCCGAGATCATGCTCGAGAAAATGGCGGCGGCCAACGGCTGCATTGCGTACTTGAGTTACAAGCGCAAGCCGCATGTGTACCAGCCCAGCCTCGTGGAAGAGGACGGCAAGCTCATGCTGGAAGTTGAGGCTGCCAAGACAGTGGCAGGGGACCACCAGCGCGAGCGCTGATTCCCGGGGTGCCGGGTAAAATCTTCAGCAAAGCCAAACCGGAAGCAAGGGGGCGCCTTTGCGCGCAACGGTCAAGGACGTAGCGCGCCTCGCAGGGGTTTCGCCAAAGACCGTCTCAAACGTCATGAACGGAATCGTCCCGGTTAGTGGTCCCACCCGCTTCAAGGTGGAGCAGGCCATGGCTGAGTTGGACTACGTTCCGAACCTCTCCGCCAGGGGACTGCGCAATGGCAGGTCCGGCGTCATCGCACTGGCCTTGCCGGACCTGAGCACTCCCTACTCCGCGGAAATCGCCCACAGCGTGGTGGAAGTAGCCCACCAGCAGGGCTGGAGCGTGCAGATCGAAGAGACCGGTTCTGATCCCGCACGCGAATACGAACTGATGTCGCGGGCCCGGTCCAACCTGATCGACGGGCTCATTCTCAACCCGGTGGTATTGGACGAGAGCGCCGTGAAAGTCGGCGTGTCCCTTCCGCCTGTAGTCCTGCTCGGTGAGGTAACGCAAAAGCTGGCCGACCGGGTGTGGGTGGACAGTGTGGCAGCCGCCCGTGCTATGACACTTACGCTGGGCAGGACGGGCAGGCGGCGGATTGCGGTGCTCGGAGCCTCGGAAGGCAGGGGATCGGCTGCGGCTGTCCTGCGGACCAGGGGGTACCAGGCCGCACTGGAAGAACTTGGCATTGCCCGGGATGACTCGCTGATCATCCCTTGTGAGAAATGGAGCCCCGACACGGCCGCGCTGGCCCTCTCGGCGTATCTGGACTTAAATCCCGTTCCAGACGCCCTCTTCTGTTTCACCGATTCCATGGCCATTGGAGCCCTCAGCGTGTTGTGGAAGCGCGGCATCAGGGTTCCGGACGATGTTGCCGTGGCTGGTTTCGATGACATCGCCGACGCGAAGTATGCGGTGCCTGCCCTGACAACGGTTTCCTTCGACAAGCGCCAAGTAGCCAATGAGGCCCTGCGACTCCTCACGGAGCGCATGAGTGACCGCGGGGGCTCCCAAAGGGTTGTCGCCATCGACTACAAGATTGTGGAGCGGGAAAGCACAGCCCTGCCGCCATCGGCCACTGCTTGACCCATCAACAGGAGCGAATCGAGACCTGCAACTCACTTTGCTAGCGCTAACAATTTCTCATTGCACCTTCCATTACATCGATGTAATGTGAGGTCTGCGTCACACCCCCGGCTGTAGGACCAAGATCGAGAACCCCTCCTGCGGTGCCGGGTTGAGGCAAGAAACAACTTTCAGCGGACCCATCCAAAGGAGTGACGGGTGAAGCAGTTTGATTTTTTCGCAGGCAGGGAGGTGTCCCGGCGGCAGCTACTGTCAGGAACGGCGGCGCTGGGGAGCGTCTTCGCCGCAGGGGCCTTGGCGGGCTGCGGTGGAAGCGCGTCAGCCGCAACCGTCCGTGACATCCAGTTCTGGCATCTCTTGTCTGGCGGCGACGGCACAAAGATGCAGGCCATGATCAGCAAGGTGAACGAGGCCAACCCCGGCTTCAAGGTGCACCCAACGGTTCTTGCATGGGGGCCGCCCTACTACACCAAGCTCGCCATGGCATCGGCCGGTGGCCGCCCGCCGCAGCTGGCCATCATGCATGCCAGCAGGGTTCCGGGCTATGCCCCCGGAGGCCTGATCGATCCCTGGGACCTGGACCTGCTGTCGGAATTCGGCGTCACCGCGCAGAGCTTCGCACCGAGGATCTGGGACAAGAGCCAAAACAACGGCAAAGTCTTTTCCATCGCACTGGATTCCCACCCTTTTGTCATGTTCTACAACCGGGATGTGGCGGGAAAGGCCGGACTTCTCGGCAGTAACGGACAGTTACAGGAGGTGTCGTCACCGCAGGAATTCCTCGCCATGGCGCGGGAAATGCAGAAGGTGACGCAGGCCCGCGGCTTGTCCTTCGGATACCTTGGCAGCGGATCCCAGATGTGGCGGCTCTTCTACACCCTTTACCGGCAGCACGGGGCGAATATGGAGTTGACGCCCGGCAAGCCGATGGTTGCTGACAACGAGGCGGCAGTGGAGTCTTTGGAATTCATGGCCTCGCTCTTCGATGACACCGTTGCGGCGCAGAGCGGCGATATCAACACCGGTATCGCCGAGTTCGCCAGCGGAGGTTCAGGCATGCTTTTCAGCGGCGTATGGGAACTTCCCACCTTCAAGAAGGCAAACCTCCCCGTTGACGCCGCAACAATTCCTACGCTTTTCGGGACGCCGGCGGCCTACGCTGACTCGCATTCCTTCGTGCTGCCCCGGCAGTTGAATCTCGACGAGGGAAAGCGCCGCGACGTCCACAAGTTCGTGAGCGACATCCTCAAAGGCTCGTTGTCCTGGGCGGAAGCAGGGCACATTCCTGCATACCAGCGGGTTGTGCAGTCGCAGGCCTATCGGGACCTCACACCCCAGATCCACTACGCAAACGCTGCGGACATCATTGCCTACGACCCGGAGGCGTGGTTCAGCGGGTCCGGCTCGGACTGGCAAACCTACTTCGCGGACACCGTGCAGAACGTGCTCCTCGGCCGCGACAAGGCGACAGACGGCTGGAATGCGTTCGTGCGGCGCACCAACACCCTCCTCTCCCGCCCCAACCCGGTTTGAACCGCCAAGCGACATAGGAGTCCAAATGAGTTCCGTAGCAACATCACGCAACAGCGAGGGGCAGGCGGGTTCGCTGCCCGGGCTGTCCCGCCCGAAACTGTCCAACAGTGCAGGATCAAGATCCGCGCGGTCCCGTTCCCAGGCAGCCAGGGACAACCGCAACGGGTGGGCGTTCGCCGCGCCGTTCCTGGCATTCTTCCTGGTCTTCCTGGTGTGGCCGCTCCTATACGGGCTGTATATGAGCATGACCGGCAAGTCGCTCACAGGCGCCAACGACAGCGTCATCGGCTTCGCCAACTATGCGGAGGCCCTCGCCGATGCCGACATGTGGCATTCGCTGGGCAACACCCTCTACTTCACCGTCATCAGCACCGTACCGCTCGTGATCGTTGCACTGGTCATGGCGGCACTGGTCAATGTCGGGCTGCCCGCGCAGTGGCTGTGGCGGCTTTCCTACTTTGCCCCGTACCTCCTGGCTTCCACCGTCGTGTCCCTGTTCTTCACGTGGATGTACAACCCCCAGCTGGGCCTGATCAATGACTCCCTGGCCAAACTTGGCCTGCCGAAAGTGGCATGGCTGAACGACCCCGGGGTGGCGATGTGGGCAGTCGTCATCGCTACCCTCTGGTGGACAGTGGGTTTCAACTTCCTCCTCTACCTGGCGGCGATGCAGAACATCCCCGCCCAGCACTATGAGGCGGCGTCACTGGACGGTGCCGGTGCATGGCGGCAGTTCTTCTCCATCACCCTGCCGCAGCTGGCTCCCACCACCGTGATGATCGTGCTCCTCCAGATCCTGGCCTCGTTGAAGATCTTCGACCAGGTCTACCAAATGACAGCAGGGGGTCCCGGCGGCGCCACCAGGCCCGTGGTGCAGTACATCTTCGAAACAGGCTTCACCGGATACCGGCTGGGCTACTCCGCGGCCATCTCCTACATCTTCTTCGGACTGATCGTGGTTGTCTCGGTCATCCAGTTCCTCATCACCCGCCGCAGGAGTGCATAGCCATGGCAACCGAAACCCTCACTCGCCCCGTTACCTCCACTCCCACCTCCGGTGCAGGCCGAAAGACCGGCCGCAGGATGACCCCGGGCCGGACCGTTGTCCTCGTGGTCGCAGCGCTGCTGGCCGTTCTGTGGCTCGTGCCCTTCGCTTGGGCAACCGTCACGGCATTCAGGAGCGAGACGGAGGCTGCCTCGCGGACGATCAGCTGGATCCCGCCGTCGGGCTTTACTGCCGACGCCTTCGTGAAGGTGTTCCAGGACGGAAATATCCCTCTGTGGACCTGGAACTCCCTGTACACCTCCGCGGCCATCACGCTCGTCACACTCGTCATTTCCGCGCTGTTGGCCTACGCACTGTCCCGTATCGAGTTCCGCGGCAAGAAGGTCCTGATGACGGTGATCATCGCGTCGATCATCGTCCCTCCGCCGGTCCTGATCATTCCGCTGTTCTACCAGATGGTGGCAATGCGCATGGTCGATACGCCGTGGGCCATCATCCTGCCGCAGGTGATCCACCCAGCCATGGTGTTCGTGCTCAAGAAGTTCTTTGACCAAATCCCCCGGGAGCTCGAGGAAGCTGCGGTCATGGACGGCGCCAGCCGCATGCGGATCTTCCTCCAGGTCATCCTGCCGCTGTCCCGCCCCATCCTCGCCGCCGTGGCAATCTTCGTGTTCATCGGCGCCTGGAACAACTTCCTGTGGCCCTTCATCGCCACCAACGATGGATCAATCCTCACCCTCCCCGTGGGCCTGCAGACCATCAAGAGCGCCTACGGCATCCAGTACGCCCAGAATATGGCGTCCGCGTTGCTCGCAGCGCTGCCCCTGATCCTGCTTTTCCTGTTCTTCCAGCGCCAGATCATCAAGGGCGTTGCGACGACGGGACTCGCCGGCACCTGACGCCCGCCTTCGCTTTCCACCACCTAGCTGTTGCACAACCAAGGAGATCGTTCTTATGTCCCGCGCCAGAATCACCCTCGACCGCGACTTCACCATCGGCGAAGTGCCCCGCCGTCTTTTTGGCTCCTTTGTGGAGCACATGGGCCGTTGCGTCTACACCGGCATCTACGAACCGGGCCATCCGGAGGCTGACGAGAACGGCTTCCGCCAGGACGTCCTCAAGCTCGTCAAGGAACTGGGCGCCACCGTGATCCGCTATCCCGGAGGCAACTTCGTATCCGGCTACGACTGGGAAGACGGGATCGGGCCCCGGGAAGATCGCCCCCGCCGGCTCGATGGCGCATGGCACACCCTGGAGACCAACGCCTTTGGCCTCCACGAGTTCGTGGACTGGTCCCGTCAGGCGGGTACCGAAATCATGGAAGCCATCAACCTTGGCACCAGGGGAGTGGATGCCGCCCGGGCCATCGTGGAGTATGCCAACCATCCCGGCGGCACCCGCCTTTCGGACCTGCGCGCAAAGAACGGGCACAAGGACCCGTTCAACATCAAGTTGTGGTGCCTGGGCAACGAAATGGACGGTCCCTGGCAGATCGGCCACAAGACGGCCGAAGAGTACGGCCGGCTTGCCCAGGAGGCAGCCAAGGCCATGCGGTTCGTGGACCCCGGAATCGAGTTGGTGGCCTGCGGAAGCTCCAACTCCGGGATGCCGACATTCGGGGCCTGGGAGCAAACTGTCCTGACCCACGCCTACGACGAAGTCGACTACGTTTCACTGCACGCCTACTACCAGGAGCATGACGGGGACGTCGGCAGCTTCCTCGCCAGTGCCGTGGACACTGACTACTTCATCGAATCGGTCATCGCCACTGCCGACGCGGTCCGGGCCAAGGGCAAGCACAAGAAGCACATCAACCTGTCCTTTGACGAGTGGAACGTCTGGTACCAGCGCGGCCTCGACACCGAGGACCAGCCGCACGCTGTGTCGAAGGCGGGCTGGCGCGAACACCCCCGCGTGATCGAGGACAAGTACAACGTGACGGACGCCGTGGTGGTCGGCACCTTGCTCAACTCGCTGCTCCGCCACGGTGACAGGGTGAAAATCGCCAACCAGGCCCAGTTGGTCAACGTTATCGCCCCCATCTTCAGCGAGGAGAACGGGCCGGCCTGGCGGCAGACCATCTTCCACCCCTTCTCCCGGATGGCAGAGCTGGCGAAGGGGCAGATCCTGCGGTTGTCCGTTGACTCGGACAAGTACGCGAACGCGCGGTTTGGCGACTCGGACCTGGTGGATGTCAGCGCCACCTGGAACGAGGAAACCGGCCGAGTAGCCCTGTTCCTTGCGAACCGTGGCCTCGAGGAGGCCGCGGAGGTGGAGGTCAACCTGCGCGGTTTCGATGCACAACGGGTGCTCCGGGCTGAAGTCCTGGAAATCCCCGAAGGCGGCGACCGCTTCACCATCAATAGCCAGGCGAACCCGGACCGGGTGGGCCTCAAGCCACTGGAGGGGGCAAAGGCAAACGGCTCCGAGCTGCGTCTCAGCCTTCCCGCATTGTCCTGGGCCGTCGTCGAACTGGACGTGGCGAAGAGCTGATTCAGAGGGGACAACTAAAAAGGCCGCCCCTCGGGGCGGCCTTTTTAGTTGGTTTTAGCGGGAGCGCTGGCGGAGGCGCTGCATGTCCAGGATGACCACAGCGCGGGCTTCGAGCCGGAGCCAGCCGCGCTGGACGAACTCAGCCAGGGCCTTGTTGACCGTTTCGCGGGAGGCGCCCACCAGCTGGGCCAGTTCTTCCTGCGTGAGCTCGTGCGCCACCAGGACGCCGTCGGTTGCCGGCCGGCCGAAGCGGTCTGCCAGATCCAGCAGGGCCTTGGCCACGCGGCCGGGGACGTCAGAGAAGACGAGGTCGGAGAGGGAGTCGTTGGTGCGGCGCAGGCGGCGGGCCAAGGCCTGCAGCAGCTGGGCCGAGACCTCGGGGCGCGTGCGCAGCAGGGTGTTCAGGCTCTCGTTCTTGAGCCCGGCCAGCCGTGTTTCGGACACTGCGGTGGCGGTGGCCGTGCGGGGGCTGGGATCGAACAGGGCCATCTCGCCGAAGAGCTCGCCCGGGCCAAGGATGGCCAGGAGGGATTCGCGGCCGTCGGGGGAGGTGCGGCCCAGCTTAACCTTGCCGGACACGATGAAGTACAGCTGGTCACCCTGGTCGCCTTCGCGGAACACCGACGCACCGCGGGAAAGGTCCACCTCGGTGAGCTCGTCCGTCAGCAGACGGAATGCGTCGTCGTCGAGCGTGGCGAAAAGGGGTGCTCGGCGCAGTACCTCGATGTCCATGAAATCTCCTACGTATAAGTATCGGCTGTGGCGCTTTTGCCATTGTTTCAGAATTTTCAAGGTTCTGTGACGAACTTGGCAGCCGAAACACCTGCGGGCAGCGCTCAGCCGGTCCCGCCGGAGGAGGCCGCAGGCCACAGAAGTTTGTCAGCCACCCCCGATAGAATGGAGGTTCAACTGTAAATAAGGAGCCTTTGTGGTCGGCCTGACTGTCCTGGACATTGTCCTGATCCTGGCGCTGCTGTCATACCTGGTCTACGGCCTCCGCAACGGGTTCCTGGTCACTGTCGGCGGACTTGCCGGCTTTGCAGCCGGCGCCATCGCAGCCTTCTTTGCCGTCCCCCTCGTGAGCGGCTTCGTTGCGGACTCCGGGTGGAGGTTGACCGCCATCATCGCTGCCGCCGTCGTACTTATGGCGCTGGGACATGGCCTGGGCACCATGGTGGGGCGGCAACTGCGCGGGGTGGTGCGGATCCGGCCCCTGCGGGTGGTGGACCGGCTGGTAGGCGGCGCGCTGAACCTCGTGGTCTCGGCGCTGGTGATGTCCATGCTGGCGTTCAGCGTCAGCTCCCTCGGCGTGCCTGTTGTTTCCCAGCAGCTGGCCGAATCCAAGGTGATCCGCTTCATCGACGGGCTGACGCCCACCCCCGTCAAGGCCACCATGGCGCAGCTGCGCTCCACGGTGATCGGCAACGGTATACCAACCTTGATTGAAGGGCTGGACCAGGGCCAGGCGGTCCAGGTGCCCAACACGAGCACCAATACGCCCGCGCTTAACAAGGCTGCCCAGTCCGTCCTGAGGATCGCGGGCACGGCGTACGAATGCGGCCAGAACCAGACCGGCAGCGGGTTCGTGGTCTCCCAAGACCGCGTGGTGACCAACGCGCACGTTGTCGCTGGCGTCTCGCAGCCCGTCGTCGAAAAGCCCGACGGCGGCGGTGCCATGCCCGGGCGCGTGGTCTACTTCGACACCAAGCGCGACCTGGCAGTCCTGGCCGTGGACAACCTGCCCTCCCAGCCGCTGCCGCTAAGCCGCGACTTGCCCGGGGGCAGCCAGGCCGCGTTCGCAGGGTACCCGCACGGCGGGCCCTTACAGTCCAAGCCTGCCACGGTCCAGGACATCGCCACCGTGCTGGTGCCTGACATCTACGGCAACAACCCCTCGCCCGAGGACATTTACCGCCTGGCCGGCGACGTGCAGCCCGGAAACTCCGGCGGCCCGCTGCTCACTACCGACGGCCAGGTGGCCGGGGTGGTCTTCGCCAAGGCAACCTCGGACGCCGAGGTGGGCTTTGCCATCACCATGAACGACCTGGAACCTGTCGCAGAGCGGGCCCCGACGCTGTCCTCGCCCGTTTCCTCCGGGCAGTGCATCCAAAAGTAGGCTGCTAGAGCACCTCGGCCAGGTAGTCGATGGCCAGCCTGTAGCCGAAGACGCCCGCGCCCACGATCACGGCCGCGCATACCGGCGACAGGTAGGAGTGGTGCCGGAATTCCTCCCGCTGGTGCACGTTGGTGATGTGGACCTCGACGGCGGGAAGCTGGACAGCTGCCAGTGCGTCACGAAGTGCCACGGAGGTGTGCGTGAAGGCGCCGGCGTTCAGGACGATACCCACGGCGGAGCCCCGGGCCGCGTGAATGGCGTCCAGCAGGACACCTTCATGGTTGGACTGGAGGCATTCCACTGCGAAACCGTGCTTCTCTGCGGCGGCCGCGGACAGCTGTTCCACGTCGGCAAGGGTGGACGTGCCGTACTTTTCCGGCTCACGGGTACCCAGCAGGTTCAGGTTGGGCCCGTTGATCACGAGGATGGTGCCGCGGCCGGCTTCAATAGTGGAGGAGGCTTCAGTCATGCCTGCAAATCTATCCGGTGGCCCCGCCTGCCGCGCATTCTTACGCCGGCCCACCCTCATCGACTGCTGAGTACTTGTCGTTTTGCGGGGTCAAAACGACAAGTACGGAGCAATGGATGGGGGTTTACTACGGATCTTAGGCGGCCGTGACCTTCAGGAGCAGCGCGTGCTCGGGGTTCAGGACGGGCATTGGGAGCCCCACCTCCGCGAGGAACTTGCCACTGGCTTCCGCACCATCCGCAAGCCACACCGGCGGCTGGGCTTGCGTGAAGGTGTGGCCATAGTCTGCATCGGAGCCGGTAGGAAAGACTGCCTCCACACGGTAGCTGCATTCCGGGTCCAGGCCCGGGAAGCCGATCCGGCCTGGGACTTCCGCTGCCGAGGTGCGCGTGCTGACCAGGGCGAACAATGCCGCCGTCGTGCCTTTCTGCACTTCAGCGCCTTCGGCGGGAGGCGTCCCGGCCACTACGCCGTGCATGAGCAATGACTCGTCGGCGAGATCGGCGTGGACGCGGCGGCCGCTGTGGATCAGGTCCCGGTGCTCTTTGTACAGACCGACAACGCGGCGGAGCTCCTCACGGTCCTTGCCCTGGACGGCCCGGATGTCCCATTCCATGCCGAAGTGGCCGAACAGCGCCGTGATGGCCCGGAAGGACAGGTCGTGGGTGCGGGCCGTGGTGTGCGAGGTGGTGGGACCGATATGGCTGCCCATCAGCTCCGGCGGGACAACGGTTCCGGTCCAGCGCTGGATGGTCTGCCGCTCCAGGGCGTCGTTGCAGTCGGAAGTCCAGATCCGGTCCGTCCGCTCCAGGATGCCAAGGTCAACACGGGCGCCGCCGGAGGAGCAGCTTTCAATTTCGACGCCGGGATGGGCCTTCCTGAGCTCATCGAACAGCCGGTACGCGGCAAGGGTCTGGGCGTGGACGGAAGGACGGCCGGCGTGGCCGTGCTCCAGCAGGTCCCGGTTCTGGTCCCACTTGAGGTAGCTGATGTTGTTTCCGCTCAGCAGTGCATCGATCCGGTCAAAAATGTACTGCCAGGCCTCGGGGTTCACCAGGTCGATGACGTGCTGGTTCCGCCACTCCAGCGGCAGGCGGCCGCCGTCCTTGTGCGCCGTGGCCGACGGGCCCACGATCCAGTCCGGGTGTGCCCTTGCCACGTCTGAATCCAGGTTGATCATTTCCGGCTCCACCCAGAGACCGAATTCCATGCCCCGGGAGGTGACCGCGTCGATCAGCGGCGTGAGGCCCTGCGGCCATACGGTCTCGTCGACGTACCAGTCGCCCAGGCCGGCATGGTCGTCGCGGCGGCCGTGGAACCAGCCGTCGTCGAGGACGAACCGCTCCACGCCAAGGTCCGCCGCGGATTCGGCCAGCTCGATCAGGGTGTCCAGGTTGTGGTCGAAGTACACCGCTTCCCACGTGTTCAGCACCACGGGGCGGGCTTTGCCGGCCGGCAACCCTGTGGACGCTGCAGGCAGGACGTGGTGGGGGCGGGACCGGAACCAGCTGTAGAAAGCTTCGGTGATTCCGTCCAAGCCGTGGTCCGAGTAGGCGGCGAACAGGGCGGGCGTGGTGTAGCTGCCGCCGGGTTCCAGGATGACCTCCGCAGGCCCCAAGAGTTCAGAGCCGCCGATCATGGTCCTGCCGTCGCCGATGGTGTCCGCGAACTGTTCGTGGTTGCCGCTCCAGGCCAGATGGGTGGCCCAGACCTTGCCGTGCCGGTTGCCGAAACCGCGGGTGCCCGCGGCGAAGAGCAGGGAGGAGTCATGTCCGGTACGGCCATGCCGGCCGCTCCGGACCCAGGTCCCCTGCTGGATGCTGTGCCGCTGCGGGTGGCGTTCCCGGCACCACCGGCCGGTCAGGTCGAGGAGTTCGACGGCGTCCGGTGCCACCGGCAGGACGGTGGCCAGTTCATCCACCTGGAAAGGGGTGCTGCCGTCGTTGGTGAGGGTGTGACGCAGCTCCAGCAGGCCGCCGTCGTGGAGCATCAGGTGGGACGAGACGCTCAGTCCGGCGTCGGCGTCGGCCTGAATGATGGTGGCGCGTGCACCTTCGGCGTTGACGGACGTGACACGAAGGCGGGGCGAGAAATCGAAACCGGCGCCGTCGCCGGTGCTCCGGTGGCCCCGAAGGGCTGGCCGGCCCCGCCATGCGGAGGAGGCCTGGGGGAGGAGGCCCGCGGGGACGCGGGCGTCGATGGAGGAATGCCCCATTGGTGGGGCCAGGATTGCGAGGTCCGGCAGTTCGCTACCCAGGTCCGCGCCCCAGTGGATGACCTCAGCCTCCCCGCTGTCGAAGCTGATCAGCAGGCTGGTGCCGGCGGAACGGAGGTGCAGGGGATCCATAAGTTCTCCTTCTACGGGTACTAAAAAGCATGCGGGCCGGACCCACGCAAAGTCACCACCCCAAGCCGGGAGGGCGGGGTGGTGACCTTGGTTATCGCGAAGTGGGCCCGGCGATTGTCGTGCAGTTACTCCTTGACAGGAATGGACTGCGACTTGAGTGCTTCGATGGTCTTCTGCTGGCCGTTCTTGAGGGCATCCAGAAGCGTGCCGTTGCCGCCCGTCGCCTTGCCGAAACCATCCGAAACGTCAGTGTAGGTCTTGGTCATGGTGGGGCCCCAGGTGAAGTTCGGGTTCACGTTGGAGGACGCGTCGGCAAAAACGTCATAGATTTTTTGGCCGCCAAAGTAGTCCACGCCGCCGGAGAAGGCACCCAGGTCCTTGGCGGACTTTGCCGCGGGGTAGAGGCCTCCGAGCTTGTTCGCCAGCGCCAGCGCCTCAGGATCGGTGTTGAGCCACAGGGCGAACTTGGACGCCTCATAGGGGTGCTTTGAGCCCTTCAGCACTGCAGTGGAGGAACCTCCCCAGTTCCCGGCAGCCTTCCCGCCGGCTTCCCACTGCGGCATGGGGGCAACCGCCCACTTGCCCGCAGTATCAGGTGCTCCGCTCGCGAGGGTCGAGGCACCCCATACGGCAGATACCCAGGTCCACTGCTGGCCCTTGTTGAAGGAGGCATTCCACTCGTCAGAGAAGGAAGGAAGGGTTGAAACTTCGCCCTTGTCCAGGAGTTTCTGCCAGTAGTTGGCCACCTTTTCGGACTCCTTGCCGGTCAGGTTAACCTCCCACTTGTCATTGGCATTGGAGAACCACTGGCCGCCGGCCTGCCACACGTTGCCGGCGAACCAGTTGACATCGCTGCGGGGGAAGTTGGTGATGTAGGAGCCGCGTGCCTTGATCTGCTCCGCCGCTGCTGCGTATTCGTCCCAGGTGGTGGGGACCTTGATACCGGCCTCCTTGAAGAGATCGGCACGGTAGAACATGGCCATCGGACCGCTGTCCTGCGGAACCGCATAGACCGCCTTGTCCTCGCCGAAAGTGACCTGGCCCCAGGTCCAGTCGACGAACTTGTCCTTCGCGTCAGCCACTCCCTCGCAGGCCGCAATGTTCTCCAGTCCGTTCTGGACGCGGAAGTTCGGCAGGGCATCGTATTCAATCTGTCCCAGATCCGGGGCGTTGCCGGCCTGCAGCTGGTTGAAGAAGTTCTGGTAGGTGCCTGAGTTGCCGTTGGGGCCTGTCTGGACCTTCACCTTGATGTCCGGGTGGTCCTTGTTCCAGAGGTCCACCACCTTGTCCATCCCGGGCACCCAGGTAGTGAACGACAACTCGACCGGTCCGGAGGATGGCTTGCAGGATGTGTCCTGGGATGCAGAGGTGCTGCCGGTGCTCGAGCAGCCCGCAAGGGACAGCGCCGAGACAATGGCAAAGGCGGCAGTGGCTTTTCCGTAACGCACGCGCATTTCTATTCCTTATTCGTGGGATGTGTACCGGGGCGGGGTGCCACGGAACGAGGGAGATGGGTTGGAGGGACTACTTCACGCTTCCGGCGCCCAGTCCGCTGCTCCAAAAGCGCTGAAGCGCAAGGAACGTTGCGATGAGCGGGAGGATCGATACCAGGGCGCCCACGATTACGAGGACCCGGAGCTCCGGAATCTGGCTGATCTGGCTGTTCCACGCGTAGAGTCCGAGCGTCACCGGGAACAGGGCCTGGTCACGCAGCATGATCAGGGGCAGGAAGAAGTTGTTCCAGATGGCGACGAACTGGAACAGGAAGATGGTCACCAGTGCCGGGGCCATTAGGCGGGTGGAAACGGTGAAGAATGTCCTGGCCTCGGATGAACCATCGAGGCGTGCCGCCTCCAACAGTTCCGTGGGGACACTCGCTGCTGCATAGATTCGGGCAAGGTACACACCGAAGGGGCTGACCAGGCTGGGCAGGAAAACAGCCCAGAGGGTATTGGTCAGTTTCACCTGGCTGAAGATCAGGAACAACGGGAGGGCGAGTGCCGTTGCGGGAACCAGCACCCCGCTGAGCACCACGTTGAAGATGGCCTCGCGGCCACGGAACTCGTACTTCGCCAGCGCGTACCCGCACATCGAGGCAATGACTGTTCCCAGCAGTGCGCCGAGGCCGGCATACAGTGCGCTGTTTGCCAGCCACCTTCCAAAGACCCCGTCGCTGTAGGTGAACAGGTTCCCGAGGTTCGCAAAGAAGGTGGGAATTGAATCCGCAGTGAACCATAAAGGCGCCGTCCCGGTGATATCCCCTCCGGTTTTGGAGGAGGAGACCAGCAGCCACCAGATGGGGGTCAGGAAGTACAACGTGAAGACACCCATGATGAGCATGGCCGCCCCGCGGGACATGATGCTGTGCCTTGGCCCCCGTGGGCTGCCTGCCGCAGGGGAGGTGTTCTTGGACGGGGTCACGGCTGTTGCTGCGCTCACTGGGAAACCTTCCGCTGGGTCGCCTTGAGGAAGACGAAGGAAAGAACGAATGTCGCCAATGCGAGCACTACGGAGAATGCCGCTGCGAGGCTGTAGTTCGGCACTGAGGCCGTGGTGTAGACGGCGAGGTTGGGTGTGAAGGTGCTGCTGATGGCTGAGCTGAAGCTGCGGAGGGTTTGCGGCTCGGCAAGGAGCTGGAGCGTTCCGATGATGGAGAACACCCCGGTGAGGATGATGGCGGGCACCACGAGCGGGATCTTGATGCGCCAGGCGATCTGCATGTTGCTTGCGCCGTCCAGCCTGGCTGCTTCGTATATTTCCGTGGGAATTGCCAGCAGCGATGAGTAAATGATCAGCATGTTGTAGCCGACATAGACCCAAGTCACGATGTTTGCCACCGCCCACAGAACCAGGTCTGCAGAGAGGAAATTCACCTGTGACGTTACGGCGTCAAACGGAGAAAGTGACGGCGAATAGAGGAAGCCCCACATGATGGCGGCGATAACGCCGGGGACGGCGTAGGGTGCGAAGAACGCCAGCCGGAAGAACTTCTTGCCCTTCAACAGCGGTGAGTCGAGCAGCAGGGCAAAGAGGAGGGCAAGGCCCAGCATGATGGGCACCTGTACCACTCCGAAGAGCAATACCCGGCCCACTGACTCCCAGAATTCACTGTTCTGGAACACCTGCTGGTACTGGACCAGTCCGCCAAATACCTGCTGCGGGGGTCCAAAAGTACCTTTGCGCTCAACGGTGAGCAGCGACTGGACCACCGCAAAAAGGATTGGCACCGCGTAAAAGGCCAGGAAGAGGACGCCGAACGGTGCAACGAAGAGGAAGACGGCCCGGCGTTGCGCCGCGGAGGTCCTGGTCTTCCGGCTGGTGGGCGCCCCTGCGGCCAAGGCGGGAGCAGTACTGGGTCTAGTCACTTTCATCATCCTTTTACGGAGCGGGGGCCAGTGGTCTGGGGTGCTGGCTGGGGGATACGGACGACGCGAACGGCGCCCGCGGGAATGACGACGGCGGTGGAGACTTCATCCCCCACGATCAATTCGTAGCCGCGCGCGGGATATTTGTGCTCTTCCTCGGAGTGGTTGATCAGGAAGGTGTAGTCGTACCCCGCACCTGAACGGACAACGACTTCCAACCCTGCGGGGACGCCCTGGGCGGTAACACCTGCCCCTGAAGCGGCCTCGGCAACGACGTCGCGGAGGGCCTGGGGATCGAGCACGGTCCCGATGTACCAGGCGTCGCCGGAGCCGTGCCGATTGCGGGTGACAGCAGGGGTTCCGGCAAGGTGCCCTTCTGTAAAGGATGCCTTTGCCTCCCCTCCCTCAAGCCGCAACGCTTCTGTCCACAGTGAGGCTGTGGCGCCGGTGTCCAGTGCTAGGACCTCACCTGGCGGGTGGGGCAGGAATTCCTCTGATCTGATGCCGAGGAGGTCCCGGAACGCGCCGGGGTATCCGCCCGCCAGCACCCGCTCGTCTTCATCGACGATCCCGCTGAAATACGTCACGACGGCGTTTCCTCCGTCCCTGACGAACGCGGCCAAGGCTGCGGATTCATGTTCCCGGACGAGGTAAAGCCCGGGGACAAACGCCAGCTTGTAGCCGGAGAGATCAGAACCGGGGGCCACAATGTCCACCGTGATGCTGTTTTCCCACAGCGCCTTGTATAGGGAATGGACCTGGTCCAGGTACCGTACGTCGGAAGAAGGGTGTGACTCCTGGTCGTAGGCCCACCACGCTTCCCAACTGAAAACCAGCGCAGCTTCGGCCTTTACCCTGGTTCCGGCCACCTCGGAGAGCGTCCCCAGGATGCGGCCCAGTTCCTTGACTTCCCGCCAGATCCGGGAGTCTGTTCCAGCATGGGGGAGCATTGCGGAATGGAACTTTTCGCTGCCCTGCACGGAAGCCCGCCACTGGAAGAAGCAAAGCCCGTCTGCTCCCCGCGCCATGTGGGCAAGGGAGTTGCGGAGCATTTCACCCGGGACCTTGGCGATGTTGCGGGGCTGCCAGTTCACTGCTGAGGTGGAGTGCTCCATCAGCAGCCAGGGCCGGCCGTCGGCAAGTCCACGGGTGGTGTCGGCAGCAAAGGACAGTTCGACCTTAGGGTCGTCAAGGCGGTGGTCCAAGTAATGGTCGTTGGCGATGACGTCCACGTGGGGCGCCCAGGCCCAGTAGTCCTGGTTGCGGATATGGGCGGCGACCATGAAGTTGGTGGTGACAGGAACGCTGCTGTGCTCCCTGAGCAGGGCGGCCTCCGCCTGGTAGTAGCTGAGCAGTTCGTCGGAGCTGAAGCGGTGAAAGTCGAGTACCTGGGTGGGATTGTTCGTGGACACGGTGACCCTCGGCGGAAGGATCTGCTCCCAGGCAGAGTAGCGCTGCGACCAGAAGGCAGTGCCCCAGGCGCTGTTGAGTGCATCCAGGGTGCCGTAGCGGGTCACCAGCCAGGTGCGGAAAGCTGCGGCTGAAACGTCGCAGTAGCAGAGGGCATTGTGGCACCCCAGTTCATTTGACACATGCCACAGCCGCACGGCCGGGTGGGAGCCATAGCGCCGCCCTACCTGCTCCACGAGGCGGAGGGCATGATCCCGGTAAAGCGGGGAGCTGGGGCACCAGGCTTGTCGTCCGCCGGGCCATGCCTTCACTCCGGCTGCTGACTCCGGCAGAATTTCCGGATGCGTCGTTGTTAGCCAGGCGGGAGTGGACGAAGTCCCGGTGCCAAGATTGACCCCGATCCCATTGGCGTGAAGCAGGTCCAGAACCTGGTCGAGCCGTTCGAAGGCGTAGCTGCCGGGGGAGGCCTCGAGTTCGGCCCACCCGAAGATGTTAACCGCAACCAGGTTGACCCCCGCCTCCTTCATCAGGCGGACGTCTTCCTGCCAGACGGCGCTGTCCCACTGCTCCGGGTTGTAGTCGCAGCCGTAAACAAGAGTTCCGTTTCCGGACAGCTCGGTCACTGGCGTTCTGATGGGGCTCAACCCTGCTCCTTCGCTTGCAGCAGACGTGCAAGACGGGAGGACCCATGCTCTTGGACGCTGTTGTCTCAACGTTTCTGTGAACGTTCCCAGAAGCGGCAGGCTCGGAGTGATCTGCATCATCTGGGAACGTTCACAGACTACGCGGCTCTTTTCCCATGTGTCAATGCCCATGTGAAGAGGCAAGGCCCCCGTGCTCGGCTACAGTACAAATATGTCGCTGACACGCACCCGTGCCCGCCGCGCAACAATCAATGATGTCGCGGACGCCGCCGGGCTTTCCAGGGGAACCGTTTCACGCGTTGTGAACGGGGAAAAGTATGTATCCGATGAGGCCCGGCAGGCGGTCGAGGAGGCCATCGCCCGCGTCGGCTACGTCCGCAACAGCGCTGCCCGGAATTTGGTGAAGCAGGAGTCGCGGGCGATTGGCCTGATTATCCACGAGCCCCACTCGCTGCTGTTCGAAGATCCCAACATCGGCTCAATCCTGTTGGGCGCGAACGAAGTGCTCTCTAAAGCCGATTACCAGTTGGTTTCGCTGATCATCGACTCCGACCGGGATAGCCGCCGCGTGGCGGACTACCTGCGCGGGGGGCTGGTGGACGGTGCCGTCATCATCTCCGCCCGCGCTTCTGACCCCATCGCCGCGGCCATAGCTGACATCGGTCTGCCGGCCGCCTTCGTTGGTCATCCGGATGGAACACCAGAGCTGCCATATGCTGCAATCGACAACGTGGAAGCGGCACGCGCCATCACCAGCAGACTGCTGAAAACCGGGCGGAAACGCGTGGGCATGATCGCCAGCGCGCTGGACCGTGACTCCGGCAAGGACCGTCTCTCGGGCTTCCGGGCGGCCATGGGCGGGCAGTTCAATCCTGAGCTGGTTGTTGAATACCCCCTGTATACCTATGCGGCGGGATTCGATGGCATGCAGGAGCTGCTGCGGCGGGCCCCGGACATGGACGGCGTGTTTGCCGCCTCTGACGCAGTGGCCGCGGGGGCAATGACGGCACTGCAGGAAGCTGGCCGCAGGGTGCCGGAAGATGTGGGGGTGGTGGGCTTCGATGACAGCAGCTGGGCCCTGCGCTGCCGGCCCCAGCTTTCCACTGTCCGCCAGCCCGCGGACCTGCTGGGAAGCGCCGCCGCCGAACTCGTCCTTGCCCAGCTCAACGGGCTGCCCGGCACGCCGCGGGTCCTGGAGACGACCATCCAGTGGCGCGGTTCAGCCTGACTGCTTAGACGGGGGCGACACGCAGTTTGGCGCGTTCGCCCAAGACGCGCCTTGCCTCCGCACTGAGCCCGGCGTCGCTGATGATCTCATCCACGTCATCCAGGCCGGCGATGGAACTGATGCCCAGCATGCCCCACTTGGTGTGGTCGGCCAGCACTACGGTTTTGCGCGCGGCCGCTACAAAGGCCCGATCTGTTTCGGCTTCGAGCAAGTTGGGGGTGGTGAACCCGGCGTCGGCGTCCATTCCGTGGACGCCGAGGAACAGGATGTCCAGATGGAGCTGCTTGAGTGCGCCTGTGGCGATCGGCCCCACCAGGGCGTCCGACGGCGTGCGCTCGCCGCCCACAAGGATCACCGTGGATGCGTAGCGGGCTGAGCCGGACGACGCCGCATGGTGGAAAAGGTCCGCAATCCTGACCGAGTTGGTCACCACGGTGATCCGGGGACCTCCCACCAGTTCCTTGGCAAGCGCCCATGTGGTGGTCCCCGCGCTCAAACCCACCGCCATGCCCTCGTGGACCAGGGCGGCCGCTTCCATTGCGATGGCGCGCTTCTCCGCGGTCAGTTGCGTGGACTTCAACTCGAACCCGGGTTCATGGGTGCTGGCCTCACCTGGCAGCTTGGCGCCGCCGTGGATGCGCTCGAGCTTGCCGCCCTCCTCAAGCACTTCGATGTCCCGCCGGACCGTCATCAGGGAAACCCCCAGCTGGTGGGCGAGATCGGAGACGCGCACCACCCGCTCGCGCTGGACGGCATCAACGATGGCCTGGTGGCGTGCAGCGGGCAGCATGTGGGTGCATCCTTCGGGCGGGGGACAGGGCTGCTCCCAGCATACGGCGACGGCGCTGCCCAGGCCGGGCAGCGCCGTCGCCGTACTGATGCGCTTACTTGCGGAGCGACGCGGCGATCTCCTGCATGATCGTCGGGTCGGAGAGGGTGGTGGCGTCACCCGGGTCGCGGCCTTCTGCGACGTCCTTGAGGAGGCGGCGCATGATTTTGCCGGAGCGGGTCTTGGGCAGCTCGGGCACCACCAGGATGTTCTTGGGCTTGGCGATGGGCCCGATTTCCTTGCCCACGTGGTTGCGCAGTTCCTGGACGGTGGCGTCGCCGTTGTTCGCGGCATCGCCGCGGAGGATGACGAACGCGACGACGGCCTGTCCCGTGGTTTCGTCCGTGGCGCCCACGACGGCGGCCTCCGCCACGGCGGGGTGGCTCACCAGGGCGGATTCGATCTCCGTTGTGGAGAGCCGGTGCCCGGAGACGTTCATGACATCGTCCACGCGCCCGAGCAGCCAGATGTCGCCGTCTTCGTCCTTCTTGGCGCCGTCCCCGGCGAAGTACATGTTTTCGAACCGGGACCAGTAGGTGTCCTTGAACCGTTCCGGATCGCCCCAGATGCCGCGCAGCATGGAGGGCCAGGGTTCGCGGATCACCAGGAAGCCGCCGTGCCCGTTGGGGACAGACTCGCCCATTTCGTCGACGACGTCCACGGCGATGCCGGGCAGCGGGACCTGGGCCGAGCCGGGCTTCGTGGCGGTGACGCCAGGGAGCGGGGCGATCATCTGGGCGCCGGTCTCGGTCTGCCACCAGGTATCCACGATGGGTGCCTTGTCGCCGCCGATCACCTTGCGGTACCACATCCAGGCCTCGGGGTTGATCGGTTCGCCCACCGAGCCCAGAACGCGGAGCGAGGAGAGGTCGTACTTCGCCGGGATTTCCGAGCCCCACTTCATGAATGTACGGATGGCGGTGGGCGCGGTGTAGAGGATGGAGACCTTGTACTTTTCCACGATCTCCCACCAGCGGCCCTGGTGCGGGGAGTCCGGGGTGCCCTCGTACATCACCTGGGTGGCGCCGTTGATGAGCGGCGCATAGGTGACGTAGGAGTGCCCGGTGACCCAGCCGATGTCGGCCGTGCACCAGTACACGTCCGTTTCCGGGTGCAGGTCGAAGACTGCCCTGTGAGTGTAGGCGGTCTGGGTGAGGTACCCGCCGGTGGTGTGCAGGATGCCCTTGGGCTTGCCCGTGGTGCCCGAGGTGTAAAGGATGTACAGCGGGTGCTCGGAGTCATGTCCTACGGCGGTGTGCTCGGCCGATGCGGTATCAACAACGTCGGCCCACCAATGGTCCCGGCCCTCCTGCCAGTCCACGTCCTGGCCGTTGCGCTTCACCACCACGACGTTCTGCACGGTGTGTCCACCCGCATCTCCCTCGTGGGACAACGCGTCGTCCACGGCCGGCTTGAGCGGACTGGGCTTGCCGCGGCGGTAGGTACCGTCGGCTGTCACCACGAGCTTGGCCTCCGCGTCGTCGATGCGCGACCGCAATGCCTCGGCCGAGAAGCCGCCGAACACCACCGAGTGGACCGCGCCAATGCGGGCGCAGGCCAGCATGGTGATGACCGCCTCCGGGATCATGGGAAGGTACACCGCCACCCGGTCACCCTTGGCCACGCCCAGGGACTCGAAGGCGTTGGCTGCCTTCTTCACCTCTTCGGTCAGCTGCGCATACGTGTACGTCCGGGTGTCACCCGGTTCGCCTTCAAAGTAGATGGCCACACGGTCCCCGTTGCCTGCTTCAACGTGCCGGTCCAGGGCGTTATAGGCCGCGTTCAGCTCACCGCCGACGAACCACTTGGCGAACGGCGGGTCTGACCAGTCCAGTGTCTGGGTGAAGTCCTTGCTCCAGGTCAGCAGTTCGCGGGCCTGCTTGGCCCAAAAAGCAGGCCGGTCAGCATTAGCTTGGTCGTACTCTGCTGCGGTGACAACGGCGTCGGCCGCGAATTCGGGGCTGGGCGGGAAAGCCCGGGTCTCATGCAGCAGGTTCGCAAAGGCGTCGCCCTGCTGGCCCTGCTGGCCTGACGGCTGGGCGGAAGCGGACGGAACGGTGGCCGTGGAGCTGGGAGTGTCCTGGGACATGTGAACCTCATCATTCATCGATCTTTGCTGCGCGGGATACCGCTGGCGCGGAGCCCGCCGCTCGCGCGGCACTGGGCTCCAGCCGGGACGGAAATACCGCAAAGAGCTGTTCCGCAACCAAGCCTAATGCTTGCCGCGCATCCTCTGTGCGCCCCGTCACAGTTCCGCCCGCGAGTGGCATTTATTAAGCGGTGAGTGGCATCTTCATAACCCTGCCCCTGCCCCGGCAGGCCTGCGTCGGCTAGTGATCAGCCTGGCTGTTGACTAGGCTGAGATGGAATTGTGACTTCACTTCGGACCACTCCGGCAAGGTGCTCATTGCGCCGCGCCGGGCCGGGACCGCATGTCAAGACGGCACAGTTTTCGGGCCCGTTGGGCCCGGTGCCGCCACGCTAAGGAGAGCAGAATGAACCAGCAGAGATTTGGCCAGCAAACCGGCCCGGACACCGCGGCCGGACCCGGAGGCGCCGCGCCTGCCGCCGGGGGAGTGAAGCAGCCAACTGCTGACGGCAGCGCCGCCAAGGGGCAGGCTGCCGGTCAGAAGGGTGGAACCGGAAAGCTCGACCCCAACGCCAACCAGGCGGTTCTCGGTCCGTTCACCGTTCGCGACCTGGCCGTCTTCGCCGGCACCCTGATCCTCTTTGTCGCCTCCCTGCTGCCGCTCTTCGGTACCCGGTACAACCTGTGGAACCTCAACAACCTGTTCTTCCTGGGACTGGGCATCATCCTGCCGCTTATCGCCAGTGCCCTGTTCGCCGCCCGCCGCCTGGCCCCAGCCACCAAGATCCGGGTGGGTTCGCTCTCGATCGACCAGTTCGCCTCGGTGGTGGCCTCCTTCGCCGTGGCCTTCTTCTTCCTGTCGATTGCCGGCGCATACGTGACCAGCCTGCTGGTGGGCCTGATCGGTGCATTGGTCCTCTTTGCCGCGACGGTGTTGGGCCGCTTCCTGCCGTACCTGTCCGGAGACTTCAAGGACCGGCCCGAGGTGCCTGCGCACCTCGTGGCACGCGAAGCCGCAGTCCCGGCGCGTAAGCCGCGCGCCCCCAAAGCGCCCAAGCCGGAAGCAGATACCAACGACGCCAAGGGCGGCATCAAAGGCGCCGGCGTCTTCGGCGGTCCGAGCGCTGGCTCCTCAGCTGTCCATCCGGGGTCTTCCAGCCCCAGCCCGAGCCCCAGCGCCGGCCCTGAGCCCGTCCGGTCGGCCCAGGTGCCCGCCACCGCTGCAGTCCCTGTGGCCACTGCAGATCGAGCGGTCGGCGCGGGAACGGGCGAAGCGAGCAGCAGCACTGTTTCCGGGGCTGCAGCTTCCGGTGGCGCATCCGCCGGCGCCGTCCGGCCGGCGGATTCCACGCCCGTCTCGACGGCCCCCGAAGCCTCCGACCGGACCCCTGAAGTGGACGCCGGACCGCCCACCCAGGCAGCCGACGTCGTCCGTCCTGCTTCCAGCCCGGCAGCCGAGGATACCCAGTACGGTGATGTTCCTGCAGCCAATGCTCCGCAGGCCGCTTGGGAGCCGCCGGCAGCCACCGCCGTCCACCAGCAGGTCCGTTCCGAGCAGCCCATCGGGGCCACCGTGGACCCCGCCAGCCGCCACGAAGAGACGGACGGCCAGCCTATCCACGAGGCCTTCTGGTTTGCCGTCGCGCAGCACCGCACGGCGTACGATCCGCGCACCGGTGCTCCTGCCTTTGTGATCGAACCAGGAGGCTGGGTGCTGGCACTCGAGGACAGAGGTCACGAGTTCCTGGTCCAGCACACCGACGGGCGGCTGGGAGTCCTGCGGGATCTCAGCAACATCGAGCGCGGCTGACGCCGTGGCCGGGGTCCGAAGCAAGGCCGGGCAGGCCGCCGGGATGCCGGTGGTCTCGTCTGAGTCCGTCCTGGCGCTGAAGCGGCGGGCACGGCGCATCCACCGGGCCCTGGCCGAGAAGTACCCCTATGCCCATGCGGAGCTGGACTTCCGCAACCCGTTCGAGTTGCTGGTGGCCACCGTCCTGTCAGCCCAAACCACTGACGTAACCGTCAACCAGGTCACCAAAGTGCTGTTCGCGCGCTATCCCAACGCGCGGGCGCTGGCGGAGGCGGACCCAACGGAACTGGAAACCATCCTTAAGCCCACCGGGTTCTTCCGCGCCAAATCAAGGAACGTCCTGGCATTGTGCACCCGCCTTGTGGACGACTTTGACGGCGAGGTCCCGGGCCGTATGGAGGATCTGGTCACCTTGCCCGGCGTGGGGCGCAAGACGGCCAACGTTGTGCTCGCCAACGCCTTTGGCGTCCCGGGCATCTCCGTCGATACGCACTTCGCGCGCCTGGCCAAGCGGTTCGGGTGGACCCAGTCCGATGATCCTGTGCAGATTGAGCAGGATGTGGCCGAACTGTTCGAGCGCAAGGACTGGACCATGCTGTCCCATCGGGTCATCTTTCATGGCCGCCGCGTCTGCCACGCCCGGAAACCCGCCTGCGGTGCCTGCCCTGTTGCCACCTGGTGCCCCAGCTACGGCTTGGGCGAGACCGACCCGGCCAAAGCAGCCAAGCTCCTCAAATACGAACTCGCACCCGGCAGCGAGGAGTTGCTGGAGCAATACCTGGCAGAGCAGCACCGGGCCGCGGAGATCAGGATGGCCTCCCAGATGAGGACCCCGTGAGCGCACGCGAAGACCTTGCCGGGCTGGTCCGGCGGGCAGGAACCGGAACGGCCGACCCCCGCTGGGCCGCGCTCACCGTGGACGCCGCACGTGCCCGCCGGGCCGCCGTCCTGATGCTTTTCGGCGTCCTTGACGACGTCCCTGCCGAATCCGGCAAGCCGCTCGCGCCGGCTGACCTCGACGTCCTGCTCCTGGAACGGGCCCATACCCTCGGGTCGCATCCGGGGCAGGTTGCGTTTCCCGGCGGTGGCATCGACAGGGGCGAAACGCCCGTGGCGGCGGCGCTCAGGGAAGCCGAGGAGGAGACCGGGCTGGACTCGGGCGGCGTGGAGGTCCTGGGCACGCTCCAGGAACTGGGGCTGGCGCACAGCAACTTCCTGGTGACGCCGGTTCTCGGGTGGTGGCATAGTCCCTCGCCCGTGCGTGTAGTGGACTACGGCGAATCCGCCCAGGTATTCCGTGTCCCGGTCCGGGACCTCCTGGACCCGGACAACCGGGTGATGGCCACAGTCCACCGGGCGGGCCGCACCTTTGACAGCCCGGCCTTTACGGTGAACGGCGTGGTGGTGTGGGGTTTTACGGGAATTGTGCTGAGCGGCCTCTTCGACCAGCTTGGCTGGTCGGTTCCGTGGGACCGGAACCGGCTGCATCCCATGGGGGTCTAGCTCAGGCCTGCTGCCGCAAATCCACAACAATTCCGGTGGCCGCATTTTCGCGCATGGCCTTGATTCCGTCGCGGAGCAGGCTCAGGGACCTGAAGGTTGGCGAGACCGCCACGATGTTGCCCTCGGCGTCGGTCAGCTGCAGCCGGTACGACTCGTCGCCTGCACGATGGATCTCAAATCTTCCCGCCATGGACGGGGACCTCCCTGGTATGCGTCGTTGCATCAGTAGCTGGACCGGTCTGCATCAGTCACCGCTCTGACTGTAACCGCCGTCACCGTGCCCGTATAGCTACTGCCGGGTAGATTACTTCACGTCTCAGCGCAAGCGCTTGACGCCCGCTCGATGCCCCGCCTGAGGCCTTCACAGGCGGTTATTTGGCGAGGTCGTAGGAGTCCACCACGGCAAGGCTGACCGGGAACTCCACCGGGATCTGCCCGAACAACAGTTCCTTGGCAGCCCTGGCCGACTCCTCGATCGCCCGGATGCAGGCGTCGACGCCCTCGGCAGGCGCATGGACCATCACCTCGTCATGCAGGAAGAAAACGAGTTCGGCCCGCCCGCCTGCACCGCCACCGCCGGTGCCTGCCGTCCGCAAGGTCCGCAGCCGCCGTCGTAATTCCGCCAGCCAGCACGCCGCCCAATCTGCCGCCGAACCCTGGACCACGAAGTTCCGGGTGAAGCGCCCCCGGCTCCGGGCAAGGGACTCCGCCCGGCGTTGCTCCTCCGCTGTTGCCGAGCGCTGGCTCAGGAACCACCGTTCCGAGGGCGGCGGGCTGCTGCGGCCCAGATGCGTGGTCACTGTTCCGCCGGCTTCCCCTGCCCTGGCTGCCCGCTCCACAAAGTCCACGGCACGCGGGTAGGTGCGTGCCAGCTGTGGCATCAGCCGCCCCGCTTCGCCGGAGGTGGCGCCGTACATGGCGCCCAACAGGGCTACTTTTGCTTTGGCCCGGTCCCCGCCGAAACCTTTGGCGGCGATTCCGGCATAGAGGTCCTGGTCCCGCGCCGCCTCGGCCATGGTGGAATCCCGTGCGAGGGCTACCAGGACGCGCGGTTCCAGCTGCGATGCATCCGCGACGATCAGCTTGTGGTTGGGCTCGGCGTGCACCGCGCCGCGGACCTGGCGCGGGATCTGCAGCGCGCCGCCGCCACGGGACGCCCATCGTCCGGAGACGACGCCGCCCACCACATATTCCGGACGGAACCGGCCGCCGTCCACCCAGGCGTCAAGCCAGGACCAGCCGTTAGCCGTGTGCAGGCGGGACAGCTTCTTGTACTCCAGCAGCGGTTCGATGGCAGGGTGGCTGTACTCCCTTAGCTCCCACTTGCGGGTGCTCTTTACCTCGATGCCGTTGCGGTGCAGGGACCGCATCAGGTCCTGCGGCGAATCCGGGTTGAGGCCCGGCGCTTTGAGCAGGGTGCGCAGTTCCGCTGCCAGTGCTTCCAGTTTTACCGGGCGCTGCCCGGCGGGCGGTCGGGGGCCCAGATGGTTCACCAGGATCTGTTCGTGCAGGTCCTCCCGCCAGGGGACGCCGGCGTGCTGCATTTCGGCGGCCACCATGGCTGCCGCGGATTCGGCCGCGAGGAGCAGCTGCAGGCGGTTTCGGCGGTTCTCCTCCGTGCCCACCTCCGCCAAGGCAGCCTGCTGGGCTGCGTATTCAACGCGCAGTTCCTCAAGGGTCAGCCCCTGTGGCGGGCCGGCGGAAGGGTCATCGAACAGCGCGCCTTGGTCCGCCGGGGGACGGGGCGGGAGCAGTGCTTTCGGGGGAAGCGCGGGATCCTCCACCGGTGTTCGTTCGGTGTTCCTGGCATACTCCGTCTGGGCGGTGAACTGGGAGAACGCCAGGATGTTTCCGCAGAGCGTGATGTCGTAGCAGCGCTCCACTTCCACGCCGGATGCAAGCAGCGCCGGATACCAGTCCTGGGTCCGGTGCCAGATCCAGCGGGGCGGGTGACCGCCGGGGCGGTTGGCTTCAAGTTCACGGACGACGGCGGCAAGGTCGTTGAGTGCCACCACTTGGGGTTCGGGGTTGGCTGGCTGGGCCTGCCCGGCCTGGGTCAGTTCCTGGAGGGCCGCGCCGCGGGGATGGGCGGCGAGCAGCAGGTACATGTTCCCATTCTGCCCTGTCTGTTCGGAACGCAGGGCCGCTTTGTCCACATACGGAATGTGCTCCCTTACCGTCCATTTCGCAGGGGCGCAGAGTGGCTCCATGAGCAGGCACCAGTTGAAGGCATCGCCATCCCCACCAGGACTGGCCGGAGGGTCCACTTGGCGGCCATCAGGCGCGGCATCAGTTTCCCCGGGGAGTTCCCCTCCGGACAGTAGGGCCGGGTTGGGCGGCCCCTGGTTGCCGGCTGGTTCCGTGCCGGACGCGGCAGTGTCGGCCGCCGTGAGACCGGCGGGCCCGGGGGAGGTGCTGCTGGTCACCGCATCCGCCGTTCTTCGCGCTGAAGTGGAGCGCATCGTGGCGGCCGCCGGTGCCCAACTGCGCCTTGTCCCTGATGCAGTGGAGGCCGCGCGCTTCTGGGACGAGGCATCGGCTGTCCTGCTGGGAAGTGACATCAGGGAATTGCCGCCCCGCTGCAGTACGCCGGCTGTCATGGTGGGCCTCGACGGTGAGGGCGACAGCTTGTGGCACCTGGCAGCTGCCCTGGGTGCCGAGCGTGTTGCCGTTCTGCCCGATGCTGCTGCGTGGCTCGCTGATCACCTCAGCAGGTCACGTTCGCCGGGTCCCGGCGGGCTGGTCCTTGGCATCACGGGCGGCTGCGGCGGGGCCGGGGCCACTACCGCTGCCATATGGATCGCCCAGGCAGCCGCGGGGCTGGGGGCACGCGTCCTGCTGGTTGACGGGGACCCGTGGGGCGGTGGCCTGGAGCTGGCACTTGCCGCCGAGGAGAACCCCGGGTTGCGCTGGCCGGACCTTGCCGAAGCCCGGGGAAGCATTGATCCCCAGCAGCTCTCGGACTCGTTGCCTGTTGCAGGCGGTTTTTCCTTCTTGTCCTGGCCTGCCACCCGCGACCAGCCCCCGCCTGTCGCTGCTGCTGCCACGGCCGGCGTCCTCGATGCTGCCCGGCGGGGTTACGAGCTGGTCGTCGTCGACGTGGGACGCGGCGCGGAGCCGCTGCATACCGTGGCGTGGGACTGTGACCGAATGTTGGTGGTGGTGCCCGCACAGCTGAAGGCTGCTGTGGCGGCCGTGCGCCTGCTGCAGGAACTTCCCCCGGTGGAGTCGGCCCTGCTGGTGCGGGGGCGTCCGGGCGCGGCACTGGACGGCTCCCTGATTGCTGATGCGGTTGGGCTGCCGGTGCAGGGCCGAATACCGGAACTGCGCGCTGTCACAGGGGCGACCGAATCCGGCCGGCTGCTGGATCTCGGGAAGCGGCGGAACATCAGGCACTTCGGCGCTGCGGTGCTCGATTGGCTCGGAGAGGACTTACGGGCGGGGGACATGGTGTGAGACGCGTATCTGGTCCCCGGTCAGCTGCGAACCGGGAAACAGGCGGGAGCGTGCCGGCCGGTGGCGCGGGCGAACGGCGCAGCGCCCGGATCCTGGAGGCAAACCAGCCCAACTCGAGCCGCCAAGGTCGTGGCAGGGAAACCGCGGGCCTGGGCAAGGCTGTCGACTCCGGGCTGCTGGAATCCGTCCGCGAGTCGATGATGGCCGAGGCCGGAGCAGTGACGCCGTCCCGGGTGGCCGCAGCCGTACAGGCCACCGGCAAGCTGTTGGGCACCGCCGGATCGCTTGCCGCGGTGGAGCGGATCAGCGCCGAGCTGAATGGACTGGGGCCGCTGCAGGAGCTGACCCGGGACCCTGCCGTCACAGACATTTTCGTTAACGCTCCCGACTCCGTGTGGGTGGACCGGGGAAGGGGCATCGAGCCCGTTTCCGTCCTGTTTGACGGCGAGGCACAGCTGCGGGCGCTGGCCTGCAGGCTGGTGGCTGCGGGTGGCCGTCGCCTTGATGACGGTTCACCCTGTGTCGATGTCAGGCTTGCCGGCGGCTACCGTGTCCACGCCGTGTTGCCGCCGGTGTCCACGTCCGGGACGCTGCTGAGTGTCCGGATCCGCAGGGAACGGGTTTTCACCATGGCGGAGCTGGGCTCGGGCGGCATGTTCGGGCCGGGTGTACATGCGGTACTTGAGGCAATCGTGGCCAGGAGGCTGAGCTTCCTCATCAGCGGTGCCACGGGATCCGGGAAGACCACACTGCTGTCCACCCTCCTGGGCCTGTGTTCGGCGGAGGAGCGGCTGGTGCTGATCGAGGACGCCTCCGAGCTGAACCCTGTCCACCCCCACGTTGTTGCCCTGGAATCACGCCACGGCAACCTTGAGGGCGGCGGTGCTGTGGACTTGGGGGAACTTGTCCGGCAGGCGCTGCGAATGCGCCCGGACAGGCTTGTGGTGGGTGAGTGCCGCGGTGCTGAAGTTCGGGAGCTCCTCACCGCCATGAATACGGGGCACAGCGGCGGCGGGGGTACCATCCACGCGAACACCGCAGCAGCGGTCCCGGCAAGGCTTAACGCCCTCGGCGCACTGGCCGGGCTCAGCCCCGAGGCCGTTCGGCTTCAGGCTGCCAGTGCACTTGATGTAGTCATCCACGTCGGCAGGACAGTGAGGGGCAGGGAAATCCAGTGTGTCGGGCTCATCGATGATGGTCCGGAGGGATTGACCGTGGTGCCGGCCCTCGGGGAATCGGGTGCAACAGGTCCCGCGTGGCCGGCGCTGGCTGCCCGGTTGGGGATGGACCCGGAGGGCGTCCTGTGACGTTCCTCTTCTCCGTAGTCCTCTGCACCGCTGTGCTGTTGCTTCTCAAGCCGCCCTTGGATGCCGCATCCCGGTTGCGGACCGTAACAGGCGGTGGTGCGGAATCACCGGTGTTTCGGAAAGCCGGAAGACTGCCGTTGGGCTGGACGGCCCGCGGGAGCGCGGCAAGGATGCAGGGGCCCACCCTGACATTGGTGGTGCAGCAGTTGGCGGCGCTGCTCAGGGGCGGACGGGCACCCGGGTGGCTGTGGGACGAGCTGTGGACGGTATACAGCGCTCCGGGCCAAAACGGGCAGCGGCTGAAGGAGCCCATCCCGTCCAAGGCAGTCTTGTCAGAGAGCTCCGCCGCTGTGCTGGCGTCCGCTCGGGCAGCTGCCGCGACCGGAGCTCCCGTTGCAGAGGCAATCCGGCGCGCGGTGTCCACCGTCTTTCCGGCCCGCGACAAGGAGGCCCGGACCTGGTCCCAGCTCGCCGCCTGCTTTGACATAGCCGAGGCCAGCGGATGCCCGCTCGCCGATGTGCTGACCCGTTTCGCGGCCCAGCTTGAAGCGGAGGCTGACGCAGACGCGGCGCGCCAAACGGCGCTCGCCGGACCCAAGGCCACCGTCCGTCTCCTGACCTGGCTTCCATTGATGGGCCTTGGACTCGGCGTGGCCTTGGGCGTGGATCCGTTGGCAACCCTGCTGGGAACCCCTCCCGGACTGGCCGCACTGACGGGCGGAGCAATCCTCACCGTAACGGGGAGGGCATGGTCCGCCCGGCTCGTTTCGGCCGCGGCGGGGGAAGGGATCCCATGACGGGTTGGGGCGCAGGCCTGGCACTCTTCCTGCTGCTCGCGGCAGGCGCCTGGCTTGCCTGTTCCGGCGGTGATCGTTCGCGTCACCGGCTGCGGCAGCTGCCTCCTGCCGGTCCAAAGTCACAGCCAGTTGGCGTCGGGGAGGGAGCTAACCGCGGCGGCCTGAACGATACGGCCATGATGCTTGAACTCGTGGCGGCGATGCTTGATGCGGGAGCAGGGATTGGCCGTTCCCTCGAATTGGTGGCTGCCTCGGCCGCGCCCCAGTACCGGGAATCTTTACGGCCGGTGGTCTCGGCGCTGGCCATCGGCGCCGACTGGGAAACAGCGTGGCGCAGCTCCGCGGTCCGTCGTCCCGAGATCCTGGAACTTAGGGATGCCCTTGGCTTCGCCGCACTCACTGGCGCACCATCATCGGCGATCCTCTATGCACAGGCTGCAAGACTCCGCCGGGAACGCTTCCGGGCAGCGGAGAAGCGGGCCGCTTCTCTCGGGGTGAAGCTGGTGGTCCCGCTGGGTTTGTGCTCGCTTCCCGCCTTTATCTGCCTGGGGGTTGTGCCGGTGCTGCTCGCCCTGGTGCCATCCGGCTCCTAGCTGCTCAGATCCTCCGTGGGTTGCTGCAGTCAGGCGCCGGGCCCATCCCTTCCTCCACGCAGCGCGGGAGCGGACAGGCTTTTCCACTTAACGCACCTGCTCCCTTACTGGCAGCAGCTATGCCGGGAAGAGTCGAAGACAGCCGGGGAAAACCACCGGCGAACAATGGAAAGGAAAACCAAATGTCCAGGAACCACAACCGCGGTGGCTACTACTCCGCGGGATCATCCGCTCCCGCCCTTCCCGTCCGGGGCGGCATCCGACCCAATGGCCGTCAGGGCAACACCGGCGGCGACCCGTACATGGCTGCCCCTGGGGCCGCGGTGAACAGGCCTGCCCCGGACCTATCAGCGTGCGGCGCGAACATCCCGCTGCTGCCAGGCAACGTCGTGGAACCCTTCACAGGGGCAATGGCTTCCTGCTCAACAGGTTCCCGGTCAGTAGGTTCCTGCACAGTAGGATCCGGTTCGATTGGCGGTTCAGCTCCCGGTTCAGTCGGCGTCCCGTCCAAGTCCCGGCGGAGCATATGGCTGATCGGCTCGGAGGCCGGCATGGCGACCGCAGAATATGCCATCGCCACCCTGGCCGCCGTTGGGTTCGCCGGGCTGCTTGTGTTCATTCTCCGGAGCGATGAAGTTCGGGGCTTCCTGCTCAACCTCATCCGAACGGCCTTGGCACTGCCGTGACACCTGCACCTCGCGTGCTTCACTCCTGCCGGCCCCTCCACGCTTTGACCAGGAGTGCGGCCGGTAGGCGTGCGGCCGCAAGCAGCGTGATCTGCAACCACCTGAATTGCATCCGTAGAGCCGAGGGCGTATGACCAGCAGGCACATAACGCGCAGTTTGAGGACTGTCAGGGAGCAAGCACTGCGAACGACGGATGAAGCGGCCAACGCACGGGGTGCAGTCACGGCGGAGTTCGCCGTTGCGCTGCCGGCCGTACTGGCACTGTTGGCCATGCTGCTCGCCGGAGCCGCTGCGGGTATGACGCAATTGCGCCTTGAGGAGGGCGCTCGGGCCGGGGCCAGGGCGCTCGCTCGGGGCGATGACCCGGCGGCGGTGGAACGGACAGTCCGAACGCTGGCAGGCGGATCAGCGGCCGCGTCCGTTGCTGCCGACGGCGAATGGGTCAGCATCACGGTCACGGACCGTGTTCCAGGCCCCCTGGGCTCCAGCATCCCCTGGACCCTCACCGCCCGTGCCTCGACCCGCAGTGAGACAGCGGGGCCGGGAGCTGTGGGCGGCCCCGGTACTGCCGCCGCCCTGACCGATGGCAAGGACGGCAGATGAGGACGAATGCCATGGCATGCCACCGTGCCGGCCGCCAGCACTTCCATACCGTCTGGTGCCACCACCCCGGCCAGCATCCCTATATGGGTTGGCATCACCACTCCGGCCAGCGTCGCTATATGGGTTGGTGCCACCCCGCCGGTCGGCACCACTACACCCGCTGGCGTCGCTCGATTGCCCGGCGCCGTCCTGGGGCCGAAAGGTTCCGGCCTGCCGCAAGTGGGCTGCCGGCAACACAGGATGGACGTGAGCGCGGTTCAGGTACTGTCCTGGCTGCAGGACTTGCCCTTGTGGTCATCACGGCCATCGCAGTCATGCTGCTACTGGCCCAGTCAGCGGTACTGGCAAGCAGGGCCGCGGCGGCCGCGGACCTGGCGGCCCTTGCGGCGGCGGACGCCCTGCGCGGCGTCACCACGGGCGAGCCCTGCTCCGTTGCCGCCGAGGTCGCCAGCCGCCACGCTGCGGCGGTGCTCACCTGCTCAGAAGGACCTGGACAGACGGTGGAGGTCCGCACTGAGCTCGCCGAGCGCTCGCTGCTGGGTGCCGCTACGGGATATGCCCGGGCCGGACCTCCGCCATAAGGCGGCCGCTGACAGGAGTCAGCTCCTGGCTTGCAGCTCCACCGGCGGGGCTTCGGTGGCGTCCTGGAGCAGGACCTCCAGCAGGGTCACCGCAGCGGCTTTGTCCAGCGGGTTGTTCTTGTTGCCGCATTTCGGGGACTGCACGCAGGACGGACAGCCGGATTCGCATTCGCAGGCCTTGATCGCGTCCCGGGTGGCGGCCAGCCAGACCTTCGCTTTATCAAAGCCCCGCTCGGCGAATCCCGCACCACCGGGGTGCCCGTCATAGACGAAGATGGTGGGCACCCCGGTGTCGGCGTGAAGTGCCGTGGACACCCCGCCGATGTCCCAACGGTCGCTGGAGGCAACGAGGGGCAGCAGTCCAATCGCGGCGTGCTCCGCGGCATGAAGGGCACCCGGGAACTGGGCTTCGATCAGTCCAGCCCCCGTGAGGGAGCGGTTGTCCACCACGAACCACACCGCCTTGGTGAAGAGCTCGCGGGCACCCAGCTCCAGCGGTTCCTCACCAAGGACCTCGTTGGAGACCAGAGCCTTGCGCTGGAAGGAGACAACCTGTGTAGTGACCTTCACGTCCCCGAAGTGGACCGTCACATCGCCCCAATTCATGGTCCGCACCGTGTCCAGGACCTCGATCTGGGTCACGTCCCGTGCCGTGGTGTAGTAGTCCGGATTCGCCCGGCGCACCATGACGCAGTGGTCGTCCTCGTTCAGGTCCTCCACCACGTACGTGTCTCCCTGATGGACATACACCGCGCCGGTATGGGCCTGGTAATGGGTCTGCGGCGAGTCCATGGTTCCCAGGAGGGAACCGGTCTCGGCGTCCACGAGGCTGACCGGGCCACCGCCGTCCCCCCGGAGATTGACCATTCCAGCGGCGCTCTGCGAATGGGTCCAGAACCAGCCCGCGGGGCGCCGCCGGAGGTAGCCCTGCGCCACCAGCCGGTCCAGGAGCGTTTCGGCCGTCCCGCCGAAGAGATCCAGCTCGGCAGGCCCCAGCGGAAGTTCCGCCGCCGCTGCGCACAAATGCGGTCCCAGCACGTAGGGGTTGGACGGATCGAAGACAGTAGCTTCCACCGACAGATCGAAAATTGCTTCCGGATGGTTCACCAGGAAGGTATCCAAGGGATCATCACTGGCCACAAATGCGGCGACGGCGTCCTGGCCTGCACGGCCGGCCCTGCCGATCTGCTGGAACAGGGATGCTCGGGTTCCCGGCCACCCGGCAACCAGGACTGCGTCCAGGCCTGAGATGTCGATTCCCAATTCCAGGGCGGAAGTGCTGGAAACGCCCAGCAGTTGGCCGGAGCGCAGGGCCTTCTCCACCGCACGGCGTTCCTCCGGCAGGTATCCCGAGCGGTAGGCCGCAACCCGCTGGGGCAGGCTTGGATCCACCTCATCAAGGAGGCGCTTGGCAATAGCGGAGATGGTCTCCGCCCCACGGCGGGACTTGATGAAGGCAATGGTGCGGACCCGGGCTGACACCAGGTTGGCCAGCAAGTCCGAGGTCTCGGCGATGGCAGTGCGCCGCTCCTTGGCACCGTTCTCACCCCGGATCTCGGTCAACGCCGGCTCCCACAGCGCCACCGTGGTGGCCCCGTGGGGCGAACAGTCGCGGGAGACGGCCTTGACCGGTGCGCCGATGAGGCGCGAGAAGGAGACATCGGGCTCGGAAGCGGTGGCGGAGGCCGCAATGAACACCGGTTCGGGGAAGGCTGTTCCTGCCCCGTAGTAGGCGCAGATGCGCCGGAGCCGCCGCATCAGGTTGGCCACATGCGATCCGAAGACGCCGCGGTAGCTGTGCGCCTCGTCCACGATGACGTAGCGCAGCCGGCGGAAGAAGCCTGCCCACCAGGCGTGGTTGGGAAGGATGCCGAAGTGCAGCATGTCCGGGTTGGCCAGGATGAAGTTGGCGTGGTCGCGAATCCAGCGGCGGGCGGCAGGATCAGTATCGCCGTCGTAGGTCTCAGCCCGGACCGTGGGCAGTTTCAGGGCACGGATGGCGTTCAGCTGGTCGGCGGCCAGCGCCTTGGTGGGGGAGAGGTAAAGGGTGACGGCGCCGTCGTCGTGTATTTTTCCCGGGTCCGACAGCACCCGCAGTTCCGACCTGTGGATGGCATCAAGCGCGGGTAACTGGTACGCCAGCGACTTTCCCGACGCGGTTCCGGTGGCTACCACCACATGCTCGCCTGAGTGCGCCGCGTTAGCCGCGTCCACCTGATGCCGGTACGGCTCCCGAATCCCCAGCGCGCCGTACGCCTCAGCGACGTCCGGATGCAGCCATTCGGGCCACGGCGCGTGGACCGCCTCCCGGGCGGGGATGGTGCGGACATGACGGAGCTGTTCCGGGTCCGGGCCGCGGCCCAGCAAGGGAATCAGGGAGTCATGGGGGTTCACCCCACTATTCTTTCACCCGGAGCCTTCCGCCCGGCCGCGGTTCGCCCACGGGAAAACCGCGAGGGCGGGGTTTCAGCTCAGCGGCCGGTTCAGCTCAGCGAAAGATCCGTTCCGTCGTGCGACGCCGAGAGCATCAGCACACGGGCCACGGTGGTCCAGCCCAGGTGCGAATACAGCTTCTGCCCGTCCGCCGAAGCGAGCAGGAGACCGGTGCGCACGTCATGGCCGAAAGCCTGGGCCGCCAGGGCTCGCATGATGAAACTGCCCAGGCCCCTGCGCTGGAACGCCGGCTGGGTGATGATTTTGTCGAACACGGCGGTATCGCCCACTACGAATACCCGGCCGCTGGCAGCGATGGCATCTCCCGAGCGCACTTCGGCGTAGTGGACGCCATCCTGCTCAAACGTGGACAGGCTTAGGTCGTCGTCGGAGAGCCAGGGGTCCTCCGCGTCCTGGGTCTCCATGTCCACGATCATCATGGTTTGCGTGTCGGAGGTGACGTTGAGACCGTGCCGGGCCGCCAGTGCGGTGTACCGGGAGGGGTCATTGGTGAGGATGGTCAGCACCCGGGCGGGGGATTCCGTTGTCCTGACGGCCAGGGCGGCGAACTCGTCCTCGGTGGGTTCGGACGCGAAGACTTCCCACTCCCCGGTGGTGTCAGCCCGGAGCGCAGCAGGGAAGCGGCCTTCGGTTGAGGTCCTATAGCCGCGACATCCGGCCCAACCCGCAACCCATACTTCGAGCAGGCCAGTGATGTCTTCAACCAGGGTTTCCGGACTCATGGCAAGAACACTATTCCAGCCCGATCTCCAGCAACAGGGGGTGGGAAAGTGCTTATCCAATTGTGATACGCACCAAGGCCGAGTCCGCCCCAGAAGGGCTGCGTCGGCAGCCCAACCGGTACCCTTAAATACGTGGCTTTGAACAAGATTGTGCTCTTTTACGGCTTTACCCCCATCGCGGATCCCGACGCCGTCCGGCTCTGGCAGCGTGCCCTGTGCGAAAAGCTGGGCCTGACCGGCCGCATCATTATTTCCAAGGACGGGATCAACGCCACAGTAGGCGGGGAAATCCGAGCTGTTAAGCAGTACGTCAAGACCACCCGCGAGTACCCCGGGTTTCGCGGCATCGACGTCAAATGGTCCGACGGCGGCGCCGAGGACTTCCCCCGGCTCAGCGTGAAGGTGCGGGACGAGATTGTCTCCTTTGGCGCGCCCGGCGAATTGAAGGTTGACGCCGGCGGTGTGGTCGGCGGCGGGAAGCACCTCAAGCCCGAGGAACTTCACGAGTTGGTGGACGCCAGGAAACAGGACGGCGAGGACGTGGTCTTCTTCGACGGCCGGAACGGGTTCGAAGCCCAAATTGGCCGGTTCAAGGGCGCAGTGGTGCCGGATGTCGCCACCACCCACGACTTCATCAAGGAACTGGACTCCGGCAAGTACGACTCGTTGAAAGACAAGCCGGTGGTCACCTACTGCACCGGGGGCATCCGCTGCGAGGTGCTCTCGAGCCTCATGGTGAACCGCGGCTTTAAAGAGGTCTACCAGCTCGACGGCGGCATCGTCCGGTACGGCGAAGCGTTCAAGGACCAGGGCCTCTGGGAAGGCTCGCTCTACGTCTTTGACAAGCGCATGCACCTGGAGTTCAGCGAGGAAGCAAAGACGATTGGCCAGTGCGCCCGCTGCTCCGCGCCCACCAGCAAGTTCGAGAATTGTTCCAACCCCACCTGCCGGACCCTGACGCTGTACTGCGCCGAATGCGCTTCGAACCCCGAGACCCTCCGCTGCCCGGAAGGCTGCGCGGCCGCGTAATACCGGCCGGCCCCGGTGCAGGACGCTTCAGGGTGCAGGAACACTAGAGCTGGCGCACCCGGAACGCGTAATTGGCCGCAGTCCTGGCCTCCACCCTGACCGTCAGGACGCTGTCCGTTGACAGGTAGATGACGTTTTCGCGGTTGACGCCGCACCGCAGGCCCAGGTCCACCAGGGTAAGCGTCTCGCTGCGCACCGTGAAGGTCACCCGCCGCTGGCTCCGGCAGGCGATGGCCAGGATGTAGGTTCCCGTCCCCAGCACCGGCGACGAAACGCTCCGCACCTCCCCGGCACCCAGGAGCCCGGCGTCAGCCTGGACCACGGGCCCGGCACTCTCCGGGAGCGCACGGGCTGCCCAGTCACCAAGCTCGGCGTCGCTGACCGGATCCTGCTGCAGCGGGTCGCGGGTGAAGGCCGGCGCCGGGGCAACAGTCGCGGTGCCTTGGGCACTCCCCGCCCGGCCGTCGTCGTACGTATATTCACAACCCGCCAAGGCACCTGCCGCAAGCATCAGTCCAAGGGCGACGGCGGCCGCCGGCTTCGGTGCCAGGGGCGCCAGTGCTGTCCCTTTGGAAGGGGGC
>Ga0308170_10000537_pt1 | contig 46186 bp, 49 predicted proteins | sample PhyBR2_2_FD_202136 | JGI IMG/M metagenome (GOLD analysis project Ga0308170, IMG submission 202136) | Phyllosphere microbial communities from UC Gill Tract Community Farm, Albany, California, United States - DLSLSB.R2 | ecosystem: Host-associated > Plants > Phyllosphere > Unclassified | place... | reverse complement strand
TGGTGTATACTGATCTCTACTACCTTGTCAAGTCGAGTAAACTGCAATCAAGATGAAAGTTGAGGGAACATTTCCCCCTTTCGCTCCACTCCTTCTCTCCATTCCTGCGCTTGAACTTGATAGTGCTCCATCTCTCTAAACAAGGAATGGAAGCAGTACTCATCACTCGCAATTCAACTACCGACAATCAAGGGAATTTAACCACTTCAGATCAACGTCTAGAAGTAAACTTGGCAGGTAAGGTCTCCCCCTCTCCCCCCTTCCTCTCCTTGAAGCACGAATTGACTACTTAGGAGAGTACACAGGGAAGACGACTGGACCAAGGGAATCAATCGAATTAGTGTCAGTCCCTCTCATTCCTCTCCTTCTTTCTCTTTCTCTCTCTCTCTACTGACCACTATCCTCCGCTAGTCCAGCTTCGGAATGGAATGCACGTCACCCAGGATTCACATCCGACTCATCCTCCCCAATAACGAAAGATCTGTCCGTCTCTTCCCTCATTCCCTCCTCCCTCCCTTAATCCCTCTGACTTCTCTTCCTACATATGAGATAGTTCCTATAAACCCCACGCATTACAAGGCTTCTCATCGTTCGGGACAGACGAGACGAATGAATTTGCGACTTTTGTTCAAGGGAGAGAAACTTTCCTCTCTTCTCAAGACGTACGTTCTCCCTCTCTCTCCTCTCCTCTCCTAGTGCGCTTGAACTGATGTGTTGGAGTATGAGGGAGGTAGTTGAGGGAGGAGATGGAGGATGATTTGAGAGGTTTCGCAGAGAGGAGTCATCATACCGAAGTACTTTTTCCGCTCTCCTTCTCTCTTCCTTCCTCTTAAAAGTCTCGCTGATGAGTTAATGAAAGGAATCTAGGGATTCATGTTGACTACATCAATGACAGATGGGTTCTCTGGATTCACTACAAGTTTCCTCGAGTCTTTGAGGGACGAATTCCCAAAATCGTCCGTTTTCACTACTGGAATGATTGGATCCTCGAGGAACTGGAAGAGACCAGATACGGAGAGGAGTCAAGGACAGAGATTGATGAATCAAGCATTGAGTTTGGTTGGGTTGGAAGAGTTGTCAAGTATGTTGTTACCTGTTCAACCGGCGAGGAGTTGGGAAGGAGAACGACAGTGGAACAAGTATTTGAGGGATGATGTGAGTTGCGCCTTTTTTATCTCACTCTTCTCGCTTTATTAGTGACCAAGTTCGAACTGACGAGGAGATTGGAGAGAGGAAAAACAAAAGTTGGATAAATTGGATGTGTACGATCAACTCTTGATGACTCATTTACAAAGTGCAAACTCTGAATTGCGGTACGCTCCTCTCCTCTCCTCTTTCTTCCCGTTCCCCCGTCTCTCGCTCACATGAGAAAAAGCTTCGATTTGTTTCCAGGGAACCCGATTCGTTAACTTCTATAGTACAACAATTGAATTGGAGAGGGGATAACAAGATTGCTTCTTTATCAGGAGTGACTCCGATCTCACCCTCGGAATTTTGGAGTGACGGGAAAGACGGAATTGAGCGATTGAAGAAAAGTTGGTTGGATTTCAGTACTTTACCAGATCTCGAAGGTACACGAACTGTCAGTCTCCCTCCTCGTCATTGACTCTGACAGTGATTGATGAGTTGTGTGAATTGAGCAGACGAAGGAAGAAACTCCTTTTGCACAATACAACGTAGTACGAGGATTCTCATTCGAAGAATCTCAATCCCTCGGACCTTTACTCGAATCCACTACACGACTCCAACATCCACTCTCCCAATGGTGCGTCCCCTCCTTCTCCTTATCCCTCACCTAACTAACCCTCCCTCTTCAAACAATCCCAGGGTCTCCCTTCCCACCCCTTACCCAATCCTTCCCTCCTCTCTCCCAATCTATCGCGGACTTTTACCTGATGGTCGTCCACTCCAACTCTCTCAACCTTCAATATCAGATTCACTTTTCGGACTCCCAGATCCCCATTACCCTCTCCCATCTACTTACATAATCCAACCACACTCGATCCCAATCTTGACGACTCTCTCGACCTCTCCTACAGCACGTCACCTCCTGAATCATCTGAGTAAGGGAGTCAAGGAGTTGGTCAGGATTAGGAGTGGGGTTTTGAGAGAGTACGAGGATGGAGAGTATGGGTTGGGGAGAGAGGGAGTTTTGGAGTGTAGAGAGAGATTGGAGAGTTTGATTGATGCGTATGGGGGAGAAGGAGAAGGAGAAGGAGAAGGGGATGAGGATGGGAAGGATGAGGATGAGAATTGGGACGAGACGGAGGATCAATGGGATTTGTAAAGAGGAAGGAAGGAAGCCGCTCTGCATGCGAAACGAAAAGTGCGAATTTCGATGAAAGGTTCGGCTCTCTCATGTTCGTGGAGAGTTGCCTCTTGAAGACGGGGACAGACTCCTGGGTCTCTCACCTAGCGATTCTCGAGCTCTCAGGAGGAAGAAAGAGGAGCGAAAACCGAGGGGGAAACGAATCTTTTTTGCGTGTATGTGCTAATGGGATCCAACGATGTGCAAGTGAAAGAAGGAAGGAAGGAAGGACGGGGAATAGGTAAGCTTGAGCTTCGTGTATAGTGGGAAGGAGAGGAGAGGGAGTAACGACTAGGGGGGAAACGTAGGAAGGGAGGGGAATCAAAGATGCAAAAGGAACATGGGAAAGAGGGGGAATAATATGTACGACACACAAGGTAAAAGGGAAAGATATGCACAGGCGTATGGAAGAAGGGGAGGGAGAGGTATAAACAGGAGAAGAGGGGAAAGGGTTGAAAATGGGGTTTTAATCGACTTTTGTTGAAGCTTTCCTTTCGACACTCAAACCTTGGAGTTTCGCGACGAGTGGGTTGAGGGGTTTTCGAGGAGTATCTTCGTTGTCATCGTTCGTCTCTTCCTCCTCCTCCTCTTGAGTAGTTTCGCTGTTCGATTGAACGTCTTTGTAATCGATATACGAGTGAGCATGACCAGTTCCGATGAATCCCATGGGAGGAGGAGCTCCAGGTGTCCTCGAAGCATTCTTCGTTCGACGTTCTTGAACTTCAGAGGGAGTCGTAGGTTGAGATTTTGACGTCGACGAGTAAGAAGGAGGTTCGTCCCTAGGAGTCGAACAGGATGAGGATGAATTCGAGGAGGAGCCAGAGTGATCAGAGAAGGATGAGGAAGGTGGTCGACTGTCGGAGGAAGAAGAGTTGGAAGAAGTGTCTGAACCTTCGGGAGGAGAATTCGTCGACATTGAATTGATGAGAGGAGTAGTTGCGGGTTGACCAGTCGAGCTATTCGTCGTTGAGGCTCGAGTTGGGAGTTCCTCTGGAGTGTTCCCTCTCGACATGACCCAAGGAAAGGGGTAACCTGAATTGGGAGTTGCGAGACGAGTGGGCTTTGGGCGTTTCGGGATTTGCTCGACGGGAAGAGGGGGAGCTTGTTTGGGGTAATCTCCAGAATTCCAATTCGAATCAGATGAACGGTGATGATTCCTTCGTTGTTTTGGGTCGTAATCTGGCAGTTCAAAGCATTTCTCGGGAACGGGAGAGTTTTGAGCTGAAGTTATAGGTGTTTCCCATCCATCCAGCTTTGAACCTGGTGAGAGAGGGGAGATGGCTGTTGTCATATTTAATTGTGAGCGGAGGAAAGAGGAGTGGTCGAAGTTGGGTTGAAGAATAGGCTCGAAATTGCGGTAAAAACGGTTGATGAACTGTGAGGTCAAGGATTCAATATCAGTCCTGAGTATTCTCAAACTCAGGTAAGTACTACTAAACTCACGAAGGAGGAGCTGGAGTTGGAGCTGGAGCTGGAGAATAAGAGAATGAGAGAAGAACGAGGCGCTGTAGGGGCTGCAAACAAGCGCAAAGAGGTCAGTCCTGCTCCGCCATCTCGCCGTTCTGGACGGTACGGGACTTACGCTTTCGTCTAGTGTCGAGTCGAATAAAGAGGAGGGAGAGTGAAAAAGCTGGCTCCCTGAGAAAACTACCGAGCCGTTTAGTTCGCTTGCCGCGCTGCGAACGAAGGGAAGCGAACCTTGGGAAGTGACGTTGTTGCTTGCGGACAGGGGTAACTGATGACTCCGCAATTTTCGGGTCAACCATGTCCGAAACAAAAATTAAAGTTGTTTCGTTTCGCAACTTCTCAATTTCAGTTCAAGCTCTCGCAAAGTCTCTTCGAGCTCGTGAAGCGGTGCGAGCCTTGGTGCGAGCTATGCAGACAGACACACACTCTCTCGCGGTCTGCAAGAAGTCTTGAGAAACGACACCAAAGTTACACATTCTATGAAAGAGAAACTACAGTACCCTAGAAACCTTGCTTGACCCTCAAAGCAAAGTTGACGATGACTGCCGTCAACAAAACAGCGCAGAGAGCAGTTGGTCCGTAGTAATCGTGATAAGTCACAGCTCGACGGTTGCTGCAAGAGAGACAAAGTAGTCGGATGGATCAGCGATCGTAGATCCGAAACTGAGACTGCGACAGTCGAAAGGAATGGAAACGTACCGAATGCTGTACACTCGCCAAATGTACATACCGGCTGTGTAGAGGATTGCGAGGAGAGCAACGGTAGTGAAAGAAGCGGCTGCGGCTAATGCGATGTCATCTGGAACACACAAACAAGAGACAAAAGCCGTTCAGCTCATTGTCGCAGCTTCATGGGAAGTGGAGAGATGGACGGAGAGAGAAGAAGAAGAAGAAGTGGGAAAGATGAGACTCACCGTGAGGGTCGGAGAACGAAAGAATTCCGATTCCAATCGCCGAAACGACCACGGAGAATTCGATCCACGCGAGAGCTAAAGAAGAACAACAGCGAAGGGAGACGTCAGCGAAGAAAGGAGAGCGAAACAGAGACCGAAGAAGAACAAAGAAAAAACCTTACTAGTTCGCTCGTTCGCATAGAATACCTTCGGTTCGACTCGTACTGGAATAGCGATACGTTTCCCTTGTTGCGCACGGAAGGAAGAGACGTACTCTGTTCTACCAGGTCGAACCGAGAAACCAGAAGCGTTGGGATCGGCTTCTCCAGATTCGTTCAATCCACGTTCACCTTCTCGGTCGTAACGAGATTCGAGCAACTTGACGAGGTTGGCAGGAGTCAACTTGGGGAACATCTCCTTCGTTTGTCTGACGATGTTGGCACTAGTGTCCTCGTTCGTCGCTCCTCCCTGTTCCTGTTGTGAGATTTTCGCTTTGATGGATTTCGCGAGTTCTTCTCGGTGTGCTTTCGCTTCCGCTGCTGCTTCGGGTGGTAGTTGAGCCCAGGCAGCTTCATCGACAGCGGTTCCAACGAATCGATCATCATCGGCATCCTCGTCGTCCGAGACCGGTTCCGTGTATTGAACTGGATCTTGATCACTTGAGCGAGCGTCTGAAGGAGTTCCGGGAGCAGTATTCGAGTTCGATGAGGCGAGAGGTCGTTGAATTTGAGCTTTGTGTGTAGCAGGTTTGCGAATGTCGGTTCTGTTCGGTTGAAGACGAAGATCAGCAAGAAATGATTAGAAGTCTGACCAGAGAAATCAACGAACTCCATCTGAGGCAGCCAGAAGGGGATGAGATCAACACGTTCAGGCAAGAGAGTAGCGCAACCTGCGACGAGGAGGAACGCTTTCAGTCAAGGGAAGGAAGAACGACTGAAAGGAATCTTCTCGACTCACCATGAATGAACTTTGAGAATTTCGGTACAGCTTCGACGAGATGACTGCTGACGAGTTCCCTCACCCACTCTGGAGGTTCTTGTCCCATCTGAGTTTGTAGCTTGACTTCGAGTACACCGTAAGGGAACAATTCCTTGTCTTCGTCCGAACACGCTTCGAAGGGGAAATCGATTCCGATATCGGTTCGTCTCCAGTTGTCGCCCGATCGAGGCTTGCCATCCCAATTGTCTTCTCGGATCAGGGAGAGCTCAGTGTCGAACGAGATACGAACTCGAGCATCTCCAGGAAGTTGGAAAGCGGTTCGGTTGTAGAAAGTTCGAACGACTGCGAAGCGACGATTACTTTGGACTCAGTGGCTGCTAGCGTTCGAGTGAAGAGAAAGGGCGCTCACCAGGTTCCAACTTCTTGTACAAAACGGCAGCTTGTACTTCTCTAGCAAGTTTCTTCATACTCTCGACTTCCTTCTCAGTCTTCTTCCCCTTCTTCCTCAGTTCGTCAAATGTAGCATCCATAGTGTGAGCTCCAGAGAGGTAATCGTTGACGAGATGTTCTGGAATCGGGAATCGAGCCTTGACGGATTTCTCTCCAGTCCAATCTTCTCGATGAGTTTTTCGTTCGACCTAGTCACAAACTAAAAGAATCAGACAAGCACTCGAAACGGAGCCGGCTGATAAGCGAGTTCAGGACTGACGAAGATTTGTTTGACGTCTGTGTCTCCATACCAACGCAGACGAACGGCTTCAGCACCTTCAGTCTTCTCGAGTCGTCCGAGGTAGAGATCAAGGTTCTGTTCACCAACAAGACCATCAGTTCCGCTGGGCTGAGCGAGATCTCGAGATATGGTTGACGAACCTGGTTATCGAAGTAGATCGAAGAGATTGCAGCATCGGCAGCTTCGAAAGGTTTCTCAGGGTTAAAGACTATTGTGCGATCAATGAGCTACGCTCTCCTGCCTGAGGAGAAGGGAGCAGTGAGAGCATACCGAGAACCGGGAGATGCTTCAGGATGACGAGCTTGAGTTGAACCCAGTTGTCCTTGTGCACCTATCGTATAGGAAGGGTGAGATCGTCAATGGTTGTTCCGCAGTGCTGTAGGCAAGTACGTCGAAAGACGAGAGCGAGAAACGTGTTTGCTTACCCAGTACTTCGTAGTTTGCCTGACGAAAGCGCTTTGACTACCACCAGCACTCGCATCTCCCATAATAGGATGTCCCCTAGTCCTGACCAAGTTGTACAATCGAGAGAGCTGAACAATGATAGCATCGTAATTTTCTTTGTAGAAGGGTCGTTTCTCGAGGTAGTCTCGCATGAACTGAGCTTTCAAGGTGAACCCAGTACGTTTCTGTTCGTGGGACTCGGGATATCGTCAGTAAGGAGGAAGAGCAAAAGAGAGAGGGAGAGCAACGCACGTCGTGCTTCTTGACGATTTTGATGAAACCAGTATAGTTGAGATGCGAGAAGTGACCTATTTCGTTCGATTGAATCGTCAACATTGTCGAGGGAGTGTCGCACATCGAACGACAAGTAACGATAGAAAGAGAAAGGAGAGTGTACCCATATCGTGTACATCAGCGATAACGTTTGCCAAATCCTCCTCCAATTCAACGAATCGATCTTCGAACTCATCGTCACTCGTATCACTACCAGCATCGGTATCATCTCCTTCTTCCTCGTCGTTTCGTCGTCCTTGATCATCGTTATCGTCTCCCTCTGCTGCTTCTCCTCCATTCTTTCCGTGAGCCGAATCAGCAGTCGCGATCAAGTCTTTCACTTCTTTCTCATAGTTCGTAATCTTGTCCGAGAGCTCAGAGATCTGTTCATAGTGGGTCAGTTTCATTCGTTTCGTTCGAATCTTGGCGAGTTTTTTGCAAAACAGATCGTTCGAACTCACCTTGCTCTCCTGGAACTTGACGATCTTGTCCAATTCTTTTCCGAGAGCTGTACATACGAATCTCTTTGTGAGCGATTAACTCTCCCCTTTCCCCCCGAAAGTTTCGCTTGAACCCCACAAAACAAGAGACTAACCTTTCAAGAAATCTGCTTCGTCCGCATCATCCCATTGATGTTTGGCCATCCTATCCTTGAGTAATCGTTTCAATCCTCCATCTGTTGAGATTGCCGAGATATCAACATGTGAGAGGGGGGGAATCAGCGAAATCTCGATACGGTACAGCGAGAAAGACATACAGTCGATGTAGGAGGCTTGCCAATCTTGATCTGTTCATTGAGGAAGCTAAGTAAGCCGGATAGAGGGAATGAAACGGTTGAAACTTTGTCAACGAACAGAGTGCATCTTTGATCACAGCGCCGACTGATAAGAAGCAAAGATAAGGTCAGTCACTTGATGAGAGTGTATAATGAGGTATAGAGTGACTCACACTTCATCCTGAGGTGAGATGAGGTGACGAGGTTTCAGGAGGTAGGTTTCAAAGTTGATCGAGGATGAGTTGCACTTTGAGGGTGTAGAGGAGCTCCGGGTATTTCTCAATAGCTCTTGGATAGTCTAGCGTTCGACTCGTAGAGGAAAGCGAGCTTGCGTTGAATCGGAGTAGAAAAGTGAAAACCCGACTTCTCGCAAATTCATGAACGTGGTACGGGATCGATTTCGTCGTATCGGACGAGTTATGCTTCACTTCCTCATCGAGGGATTTTCCGTCGTCCTTGGAATCTGAGCGAAGCCCGCGAAGATCCCGAACGCATAGAAGATGTGGTGCAGAACGTCGCAAAACTTTCGCAACAAACCGAATCGACCCTTTTCTCACTCGAAGGAGCCTTGCCAGTGCTCCAAAGCTTCCTCATTCACACCAAAAGCTCAAAACCTGTTCTGGAGGAGGGCGACTCTACCGTGATAGCCTTCCATCGCTTGTCGCAATCGACTGGTTTTTTGCGAAACGAGCAATCTTTCTTCACAACGCTAGAGAGCGTTTATCTCAACGCTTCCCGGTACTCCCATATACGATAGAGAAGCTACTGTTGGTCTATAGGTCACAAAAAGGACCAGAAAGAGATGGTGAAGTTACTTATTTGGCTCTTCGCATCAGAATCGCGAGAATGGTTGTCAGCTTTCTGCTCAAGCAAAGAGCAATCGTCATGTCAAGCCTCCCACCAGTACGATAGATACATGCTTATTTCGTCTTTACTGCCTCTAGCAGGTCATCTGAGCCAGAGAAATTCGAACGAAGCAGGTTCGTCGAGCGATTTTGAATGGCTTTCGTTTCGTCGATAGCTCAAATTGACCCACTTTGCACTCGACTCCTGAGTCATCTAATCCCGACGTCTCGGCTGTTGGCGAGTCCGTCGGAGTCCGTTCCTCAAATTTCACTCTGAGCCTATACCCGAATCTCTCTTTCTTTCTGTCTCTTCACTTCATCAGGCCCTTCGCCATAGGTGAGCTGTACGATGCCCAGCTCTACCCTTCGCTCTCGCAATCGAGGAACCGAGAGGAGTCCTCGACCCGGTGCGCTTCCGTCGTCAGTTCGTCCCCCAAAATGGGAGTATTTCGCTATTTACGCAGCGATTCCACTCGCCCTGCTGCCCTTCGCTGGACCCATCCTCGCACTTTCTCTACTTTGGACGACTCGTGCCTTCCGTGATTCGAACGGTCCGCACACCCACCGAGCTGTGATCGTGACTTTTCTGAAAGTTTTACTCAAGCTGTTCTCGATCTTTCCGTAAGCTGATGGGTTTGGCTCTCATTCGTGTAGTACTCTAGCTGCAGCATTGTTCATGTCGGGACTGCAGGTGTACAAAACCCTGCAAGGTGATCGGTGGTTTTATTTTACGACTTCATGGGGATTAGGAGCGTTCCTCCCTCAACATATCGTCTCTGTTCTCGGTAAGTTCAATACAGTCTTCGGCATCAATCTACGGGACTCACGAGGTTGAAGCTGCTGTGACAGTGGCATGGTTGTTGATCTTCCAAGCGTGGCATTGGCGAAGACAAACTCGCATTCGACACCAACGCTCACCAGCCCACCCACACGAAGGCTCGATCCCTCTTGACGACCTATCCGCTTCAGGACCCGAGACATCAGACGATGCACATCGAACCTCTCAATCTAGCTCTCGAAGGAATCGACAAGGTGTCCAAAACGAGGAAGCTGAGGCGGTTGCTTCTGGTTCTGATGGCGATGGTACATTCCACTTACCTCGTCGTCGTAGCGTACGTCTCAGCCCCATCTCTCTCTTCGATCGTTCCCCGGCCTTGACTTTCGCAAAAATCGGGAATAGACAAATTCTGGAGAACACGGTTACAACAGACCGCGACGCGCTCGTTCCAGATCAGTGTCGGCTCATGATCTCCTAGGCAATGCACAACAGCCCAGCGTACTCACGAGGCCAGCGGCGACACACCCACGAAACCCTCGCGAATCCTTCGATTCCGCCGAGTCTTCCCCCGAGGAGGAACAGCGTCCTGCTCGTTTCGCATGAGCTAGACGCGGCGATTTAGTAGACTACAAGAAGCAGGCGCAAGGACAGGGAGAGCGGAGGAGGGACGGTCGTGGGCCTCAAAGGAGAACGATGAGTTTGGAACACTTTTGTCGAATCTTCGTAGTTGAGTCTCTTTATAAAACACAGTCGGATCGACGAGCGCGTTCTTCAAATTGACGCTCATAGAGAGTGAACCGTAAAGAGCAACGAGGACGACGACACAGATGCGCTTCGCAAAGAGCGTCGCATTCTGATCGAAACTTTCGTCGACTTGCTGTCACCTTTCCTCTCGTTCTCTTCGCCCTCGTCGCCGTGTGATCGAGAAGCCTCTCATCTTCCAAAGTGGCTTGCGACCAAATGAAATTCGTGTGCCATGGGTCTCCGCGAAAACGAAAACGGTCGAGGAAAGGTGAAAATAGAAAAAAACACGTCTCGAAGCGACTATTTCGACACCAAGTCGATCTCTAACTGTTGGAGCTAGAAGTCGATAGTACGAGGACTATCAGTCAAAAGCCAAGGTTATTTTCGCGACGGGGAGAAACGATTTCATTTTGCAGAACGAGGCCGAAACGAAACGATCGAGTTTTCCACTGTTTCCCACTTCGACAACTCCCAGCTCAGCTTCATCAACGCTTTCAACAGGACTCAGACAGGTGGACTTAGATCAGGTAGAGCGAGTCAATCCCAGGGCCATCAACTCAGTAAGTGAGTTTCTCCCCCTTCCAAATTCTCGTTCAACCAATCTCGATTCCAACCTGATTACAAGATCGATCTATCGAGATCAAAGGGACTATAGCTGATACTCTGTACTCTACTGTAGCGCTAGGATGGGTTTATTCACTCGAAAGAAGCGCGATCCTCCTGCCCCTCAGCCTCATCAGTCTTCCCCTTCTCCTTCCTCACCTTCAACTTCAAATTACCTCAATCCATCTCCCGCTGCATCTCCAACAAACTTACTATCTATACCGAACGACCCTTACTCGAATGGAGGAGGAGAGCAAACAAGTAAACCTCCTCGTTCAAATACTCGTTTCACAAACATGTTTCGATCAACTTCATCGACCGATTCCCCTTCTTCTTCTTCCTCTCTTCGACCAAACGCTCCTCGACAATCTTTCTCGGATCAATCAAGTTCGGTATATGCGGGATCGGGAACGGGAGCAGGAAGGTTCGGAAACGGCTTGAGCGGTGGTGGACGAAACCCTTCTTCGACGAGTCAGAGTGATTGGGACGATGCAGGGATACCTCTCGGGCGAGCGAGTACGAGTCAATACTCCCCTCAACTCGAGTCACTCGATCGATACCGGTTGTTCGGAGATGGAAAGGGAAAAGCATCGAGTACTCCTTCGTTGCCTCTGCCTCAAAGAGCTGACGATGTCGAAGGGAGAAGGAGAGTCTCGACATCGACTGCTCGAGAGTCAATCAACGACAATGCCTCGAGAATGGAGGACGAGGAGCACTCGACGACTGGAGGAGGGAAATGGAGTAAATGGAAAATGGGTCGAGGGCAAAAACAAAGGACTGGCAGTATGTCGAGTATGCGTATGTTCGGAGGAGGAGAGATTACAGGCGCTGGTCAATCAAATGGGGAGGATGGAGGTTTCGTCGTCAAATCGTTCAGAACAGTTTCTCGCGTTCACGAAGATCCAGTTTCATACTCTTTCACAAACGCCCCTTCTCCACCTCTTCCTTCCCTACCCTCTGGTTCGGCACTTTCAATCTACGATCAAGACCCGCAACAGCAAGAGTCGATTCGAGCATCGATAGATCTAGGTTCAAGTCAAAGGCGTCGTCCACCTCTCAACGTTTACGGTCCCGCTTCTACTGCCCGTTCTCGCTCTTCCTCCCCTTCTATTCATCCCGATCGCGCACCTTCACCGAGTACGATCAGTGTCGAAGCTTTCCGACTCGCATCTGCTCGATCGAAATCCTCGATTTCCCTCGTTTCCCTTCCGAATGCCTCGAACGACACCAACTCTCCTCCTCTCGACAACGATCGTCCAAAATTTGAACCTGTACAAAGACCTAGTAGTAGGACGAGTCGTCGACAGTCAACTTACTCGGATCTCGGTGTCGATAACGGCAGCTCCTTCCTTCCTCCTCGACCTCGATTCGCGCATCACTCGAACAGCTCAAATTCGTCTCTACAGTCTCGCAAGAGCTCGAGCAACTCGACTGGAGCGCAAACTCCTCCAATGATGCCTCAACGTCAGGTTTCAGGAGATGCAGGAAGAGCGGGAGTCGGACTCAGTCAATCAGAATCCTTCATGTCTATGAATTCCTTCACGACGGCCAACGAACCTCGTACTGCTTCCAACAGCGCTCGTTCAACTCCTGCACCGAGTCGGATTACCTCACCTTCAGCGAAATCTCCTTCGACTTCCGCCTCCGCAGTCACTTCACCCACCTCGACCGATTCTTCCCTCCCGGTTCGACCTGCAAATGTCAAGAGACTATCAAGTGGTGATTCAGAGTTGAGATGGATCGCTTCCTACGCCGATTCGATCACTTCGAACGAAATCACCACGTCTCCTGTCGCATATCAAAACCCTCCCCTTCCTTTCCCTTCCTCAGCCTCGACTTCGACACCGAAGAATAAGAATATTCCCTCTCGACACACACACACTCCTTCCTTCGCAGTTCAACCTCCTACACCAGCAACCGTCTCTGACGCAAACGGCTCTCCTGCTCCTTCCTCGACTACAACTTCACCGATCACCTCTCCCACCTCTTCCCGACAGTACCCGAAACGATCTTCCTCTCTCGCTACCGATTCTACGAAAGCCGCTCTTCAGTCGATGGGTATCGGTGGGTCTCCTCGTCGACAGTCGACCAGCACCGCTACGAAACCCTCCTCTGCTTCTATCAAGTCGAAACAGTACCCAGTTGCGAGTCGAGGTTGGATGAGCGACTCGAGCGATGAGGAGGAGCAAGAAGCGCTCGAGACGGGTAGTTCGAATTCGGATAGTGACGACGAAGTACCGCTCTCTCAGATTCAAAGTCGAAGTCAGACGGATCTCTCGCTCCCTCCTGCTCTCGTACAAGCCGAACAGAGGGCGAGGGCAGAACTGGAAATGGCTGCATTGTCGAAGAAGGCGGTCGAAGCGACGGAATCGAAATTGAGTGGAGGAAGTTCAGTTGGATTAGGTCGAAGGCGTTCAAACAGACGAAGCGTGTCAACCCTGAGTTTCTCGACTGCCGCCATCTCTATCCCAGCTTCAACCCCTCCTTCCTCGAGTACCCCGAACCTTATTCCATCTTCACCAACTCGTTCGATTCTGCAACGTCCTCATCATCCTCGATCCGTCTCGAACCCAAACAGTCCTTACCCTGCTTCCTCGATCTCGTCAGTCGCTCCCCCAGTCCCAGCCATTCCCGCCGGAATCGCCGATCGTTCTTCCTCTTCCTCTGGCACTGGTTCTTCCTCTTCAGCTCTCCTCACTCCCGGTGACCTCTCCCCAGCAGTATCGGATCTCGGTATGAAGTCCTACGTCGGTGCACCAGTTCTCGGCAAACCTTCAGTCAAATTCGATCTCGCAGCTTTATCGAACCCGACGACAGCGGACAACAATCGCTGGAACAAGGGAAGGAGAGCGAGTGCGATTCACAGTTCGCAATCAGCCGTCGGATCGCAATTCAGTCATCGACCTACTCAATCCCTCCAGCCTTTCTCGACTCCCTCTTCTCGTGCCGCATCAGTCGCTCCTTCTCGAGGTCCTCGTTCTTCCCTCGCTCCTTCACCAAGTTCGAACTCTCTCAACTCGTCTCGCACTGCAGTCGAATCGAATGGAACTGCTGGAACGGGAAGTGTCTACGATCGAATGAAACTTCGTCACAAACTAGAAGCGGTCGAAGCATTGAAACTGGGATCAGATCTCAACAATCCCGATGGTATCGTTCCAGAAGAGGAGGATGACGATGAAGATGAGCCCCTCGCGAACTTGCCTACGAGAGTAGCTGGATCAATGATGGGAGGAATGGAGGGAGGAAGTATGTTGGGAGGAATGGGAATACCTCAACAACAGCATCCTTACGCTGGAATGGGAATGGGCTTTGGTGGCGCATATTCACCTCTCGCTGTCGCTCCTATCGGTGTTGATCCTTATCTCTGTAAGTTTCTCCACTCTATCGCGTTGATTCCTCGAAATCGTTTCTGACCTCTTTCGTTTCTTTGCAGATGCTTCCCTCCCTCTCGATCAGAAGATGTCTCTCCATCAACGCTCACAACAAATGATGATAATGATGAATCAGGCTGCTATGCAAGCGAAGGCTGAAAGCGTCGCAGGCAGTGCGATCGGAGGAGGCGGAGCAGGAGGATCGATGATCGGAGGAGAGCGAGGTGGACCTCGAGGAAATCTTCATGGTGCTTCAATGAGCATGAGCAATCTCGGTCAATTCGCTTCTTACGGAAACGGATCACCTCAACAGCAACAACAATTCAACCCGAATGCTCGACTACCTCCCTTTGCCCCTCCTTTCGCCATGTCAGCCCCTTTCATGCATCCCGGTATCCCTACTCATCAACACTCGGGCTCTCTCTACCAAATGCCAGCTTATGCCGGATCTGCGATCGGATTCTCTCCGTCGATGCAATTTGGAGGAGGATCTGTCGTCGGTACACCTACGAACGCTGGAGGAAGGAAAGGTTTGAACCCAGGAGGAAGGGCTAGCTCGATGATGGGTTTCGGTCAACGATAGATTCAGAATAGACTCCTCGTTACTTTTTCGTTTTTCACTCGCTGTCTTTCAGCTTCTCCTTACGCCCTCACTTTTATCACAGACACTACTCTACTATCACCTCTCCCTTATGCATCGCACTCTGCACTAGACTTTGTCATCTGAACCTCCTCTTCCTGATGTTTTTACCTATCTCCTCACTTAACCTCATTAATGACCTTACTCGCGCTGTATCTCGCTGCAATTATCGTAGCCACTCACTCTCACGCAAGTCTCGCAAGGATATCCGAAACGAGAGAGACGAAACTAGTATGCAACATGAGAACTGAAAACAGAAATAGAGGAAAACAAAAATAGAGAAATGCTAGAGTCTACCAAGGATTCTGAGTTGTAGTTGCGAAAGTTGCCGTTGAGCTCGACGCCGCCTTGTTCCCCCAAACGAAATTCAAAGCTGGATCCGGTGCGTCTGAAGTCGAGTCTGTCCGTTTCGGACTGTCCTGACCATTCCAGGCCGAGAATCCTCCTTCTCCAGCGTTTGATCCGAAAGTGAAAGTCGGCAGGCTATCGTTTGATGGCTGCACGAATCCATTCGAGTCTCCGAAGGTGAAACTAGGGGTATCAGTGGGAGGAGAGGCGAAGGAGAAGGGTGAAGGAGCTACAGCGTAATGATCGTCTGCGAGCGAGGTATTCGAGGTCCAGCCAGAATCGACGGCAGGAGGAAGGGTAGAAGAGGATGCAGGTGCGGGTATCGCCTCATCGTTCCATTGTCGACGAAGGAGTTCGTGAGGGTCGAGAGTTTGGTCGAGGTGTGTGAGATTCGCTTGAGGCTGCACAACAACGGGAGCCGATGCGGGTGTACGAGAGATTTCGGAAGAGGATGTCGGGAGAGAAGGTGGAGGAGTCGGTCGTTCGGATTCGGGTTTCGGTAGTTGAGCGACTTCGGCTCGTAGCTTCTTGAGATCGAAACCGACTGGAATCGACTCGACTACCGGTGGAGCAGGTTGTGAGGGCGCAGGTTTTGGTGGCTCCTCCTCCTTGGTAGAGACGGTGCTCTCAAACGACGTTCGAGATGCTTTCCTTTCGTCGAAGGATTCTTGCGAAGTCGAACCCGATCCAGTAGTGTAGACTGAGAGTCTCGATCCGCCCTGAGAAGAGTTACGCTTGAGATCACCGAGAGAGCTTGAAGAGGGAGAGCTTGTTCGAGGTGGTAAATCGTATTCTTCTCCTGATTGCTGTCGAGACATCGGAGTCGAATCGGTTCCTCCCTTCTTCTTTCGTTTGAAGATGTCGAGGACTTTCCGCTCCTTCTTCTCCTTCTCGACTAACCGTCTATCTTCCTCTTCCTTCGTCAACACCTCCCTCTCTGGTGCATCAGGATCTTGGTCGGGCTCGTCGAAATGATCTGCAGTCGTCTTGAAGCCGACGTGCGCTAGGAGTTTCGGCATCTTCGTCCGATAACTGAGGTGACCTTCGAGGAATTCGGTGATATCGACGTTCTCGAGGTCCGGAACGTGATCGATCGGTCGAAGTCCTGCGACAGTTTGTAGTCCTCCAGTCGTAGCTCGGAACAGGTACCCCAGAACCCAATCATTCATGGCGTATCCGTTGACGAACCTCCCTGCGACGACTCCTCGAACTTGACGCCAAATCTTCTTCGAAGCTGTCACGGTCGCTCCGAAGAGGTAGACTTCCTGCACGACTCCGAAGGCGTTCGCCTTGGCTAGCTCAATGAGGGCGAAGAAGATAACTCGAGCACCGAGGGAGAAACCGACGAGCGAAACGGGTCGAACTCCTAGTCGTCGATTCAGCAAGATGTCGGCGAGAACAGCTCCAGCTTGACGTGCTCGATCCAGAGCGTTCGACCAAGGATTGTCGATAAGATAGGAAAGTTTGGTGAGCACTGTGGGAAGACCGTAGCCGAAGTCAGGGAAGAACGGTTGATTCAGGTGTAACGGCAAAACTCACTCATGGGCCATTGCAGAGCACTCATCAAAGCCGTCATAACAGTTGCTGCGAGTACTTGTTGACCAGCTTGAGTGAGGACTTCGGAAGTGAGAATCTTGAGAGCGTTTCCGGTGTCTCCCATCATATCTGGTTCCCACAACACCGAGAGAACATCTCCCATAACCGGATCAATCGTACTGAAGGGTAATCGAATATCGTCTAGAGGGCCACTCATGAAACTGTGAGAACAGGATGAAACGTATGAGCTATGAGAGAAGTTTTGAACCGAGAAACCGACACTCACCCAGGCACGGTTATGAAGAAATTGACTCGTTTGTTGTTGTGTAAGGGTTGAATATCAAAGGTCTTGACATGTCGTGTTCGTTTCGCCATGGCTTTTCCTCCGATCACTGAACCAGTCAGAGTCGCTCCTGATGAAATGATCGCAGCTCCTCCAGCTCCAGCCAGGAATCCTGATGTTCCCGTCACTCCTACCGTCGTCAAGGCTCCTGCGAGACCAGCTCCGATGACAGGAGCGAGTAATCCAGCTGATAAACCGATAACGAGACCTCCACCTATTACGAGAAAGTAATGCGAGATGAGTTTCGCTCGACTGGAAAAAGCAATGATGAAACTTACCGAGAGTAGCCAGACCCATCATCATGTATCTCGTTCGCTTGTCCTTCTGTCGTCTTCCCTCCAAAACTTCTGTATGTTCTTTCTGTTTCACCGCTTCCTGAATCTCCAGCGCCTCTGTCAATCGTCTTTCAAACCTCACAACATCGTTCCATTCTAATCCCAACTTCTCTGCCATTCTCCCCAATAATACTCGAGATCGAGCATCGTAGACTGAATCGGCGATCAAAGCGAGGAAGAGATCGCAGAGAATCGTCCACCGAATATCGAGAGTAACGGTTTTGTCTGCTGCTGTCAGGGTCTTTGAGACACCAGGGAGGGAGGATGGGAGAGGCGCGAGTAAACCTTCAGGTCGAGAAGTTTCGGAAGATGGTCTGGGAGAAGTCGCTCGAGGAGTTGGAGGATCTTCGTCGAGAGTTGGATCGTCAGGTGCTGGAGGAGCGGAATAGGAAACGTAATCTGTCGGAGGTGGAAGAGATTTTGAAGCCGCTCGCGGTGTTGGAGGTTCGTCGAGAGCTGCACCAATGTCACCTCCTCCTTCTTCGTCGTCGTCGAAATTGAGGTGCGGTCGACTCGATTTCCGAAGACTCGCTGAGGGAGAAGAAGGGCTTTGAGGTGTAGGTGATCTCCGACTTGGTGAACGGAGCGGTGAAGATGCCGAATCGTAGGTGTTGGCCTCGCTCGCTCTTCGTTCAATCTTCTTGACTTCCCTCTTGACATAACCTAAATCTGTCTCTCCTTCATCCGCCGCTTGACCCAATGCTAGATCCTCGAGTCTATCCTCCAACTCTCTCTGATCTTGTCCCTTGACTTCCTCCTTCGTTCCATTCATCTCGACACTCCGTCTTTCAGGAGTTCTCGATCCCTTCGCTTTCTCCTTCTCCTCAATTTCATTTGTGATGTCGGCCTCTTCAGCTTGTCGAGCAGCGAGTTCTTCAGCTTCTGGATCGTAGTCGGGATTATCAACAGTGTAGGTCGCGACGAGGGTAGGAGTCAGATCTTCGGCAGTAACTCCATGTTCAGCGAGTTGTTCGATCATGCGTTGTTCTGTCCACCCAACGAATCAATACAACCCATAGATAGTCAAAGATAGAGCTCACCTGCACCGTCCACGTCCATATGCCGATACAGCCTGCCCATAATCTTGTTTGACCAATTGATACAACTCTCCCTCGCCGGTTCCAATTCCTTCGCACCCTTCGCCGCCAACGCCAGTGTCTGTACCATCTCCCTCGCTACTAATCTTGACAATCCGACATAAGCGATACGTTGACCTTCAGTGAGGAGAGTCTTGGTTTGTTGCATTTGCGAAAGTGGAGTCATGCTCGTTTCCTCGTTGAACAGGTATTGAGTCCTCATCGATATCTCGTCCTCTTCCGGATCATCATCCAATTCCAACCTCGTATAATCCATCTCGTCTAACTTTTCCTTCTCCCTCAATCCCGTTCCACCTCCATCCTCAGTTTCCACCAGTTTTCCCGTCGCGTTTCCAGTCCCTCCCCCTCCCGCTACTGAATAAGCCGAATCTGAAGGATCTACTATTCGTGTAGGAGCTGGTCTAGCGTAGTTTGAATGAATCCTCGTTGATCTCTTGTCGCCAACATCGGCATCCGAATCGAACATTGAAGTTGTCGCTTTCGTCTCTACGTCCTGAGATCTCAAGACTGGCATATCTTCCCAACCCTCATCGTCCCAGATATCGTTCGCCATAGTTCACCGTCTCCTGTTCAGGCAGTTGAAGGAGGAGATTTAGCATCTGCACGAGACTATATCAGGAAACACGTGAACTCACCTTGAAACGATTATTGAATGACGAGACAGGACTTTTGATCTATCTGGAAGTTTGCCGAGCTGTTTTACTGTAGTGGTGAATGGATGACAAGGTCGAGAGATCGAGGTGGAGGGGGGAATTGACTTTCTAATGAGCCGTCTTCGGACAAGGCTAGTCGAATGTGGGAATCTAGAGAGCTCCTCAGATGGTTGATAGCTCGAATAGACTGATTAAACGAGGTTGTTGTGACTGGTAGTTGTCAAAACTATTCTTCGAAAGTTCCTCCCCCTTGCTCCTCTACCATTCACTTGCTAATTTTGCTTCGTCTCTCTATCGCTCTGAGGTGCTCTGCTCTGATCTCCCCCTGTCTGTACAAGGTGGGTACGCGATCAATGCGTTGTTTCGACGGCAGTTTCTCCGAAAGTGCCTCCATTCATCTCCGACCGTGAGGATCCAGCGCTAGACCACGAGGAGCTGCTCTTTGCTCTCTCTTCTCTTCCTCTCTCTCTCTCTCTCTCTCTCTTACCTCCATCTCCCATCTCTCGCTATGCGTCTCTCGTTTAGTTCCCTCATTCTCACTGCTCTCAGCATCGGTTCTGTTGCTGCTGATCTCACTGTCAATGCAAATGTATCTCTTGCCGCTACTAGTAACAAGAAGCTACTGTACGTGTCGTCCTTCCACTCTCGCACGGTTTGCTCGCTCACACGACTCTCCTTTTCGCAGTGCATCTTACTGGCCGGCCTATTATTCGGAAGTTCAACCAGCGGAGGATTTCCCTTGGAAGCAGAATGACCTCGCCTACTACTTCCTCACCATCACGAACAAGAACGGAACGTTCTCCATTGGACCCGGTCAGTTCGAGAAGGACATCAAGACTTTCACCAAGGCTGCAAAGAAGAATAAAGTCAAATCCCTCTTCTCGATTGGCGGATGGGACGGGAGTCAGTACATGAGTGACATGGTTGCTACCGACAAGAATAGGAAGAAGTTTGCAAAAGAAATCAAGGCTTTCATGAAGAAGTACAGCTTCGATGGTGTTGATCTCGGTTCGTCTATCACTCGTTTCTCATCCTTTGTCCGTGGCTGACGGCTACTTTATCGACTCCAGACTGGGAGTACGTAAATGGAGAAGGTATCGGATGTAACTCTGGTCGTCCAAAGGACGCCGCGAACCTCTTGTCGTTCCTCAAGACTCTTCGAAAGGAAATCGGCAAAACCGCTTTGATTACGTCAGCTGTCGCTACTACTCCTTTCAACGGTCCCGATGGCTCGCCTCTCGAAGATGTCTCCGAGTTTGCCAAGTACTTCGATTATCTGTAGGTGATCATTCGACGAATCCTTGCTGTCAACTGACTTTTCCCTTTCATCAGCAACTTGATGACTTATGACATCTCGGGCTCGTGGTCCGCTACTACTGGTCCTCTCGCACCCCTCAAGACCTGCAAAGCGGACGCCTCTGCCCACTCTGCTGTTGACAACTGGACGGCCGCTGGTTTTCCTGCTTCAAAGATGTTCGTCGGGATCCCTTCCTATGCTACCTCCTGGACGACCGGATCCTCGAAACTAGCGTACGCCGATGGATCCAAGTTGTATCAGAACTTTACTTCGATCCCGAAAGGAAACTCGGAGGATTCCAACAATGCGACTGATAGCTGTGGAGTCACTTCTACCTCGTACTCGGGCGCCTGGCAGTATTATCAGCTCATCGAGGAAGGTGTGAGTCGACCTGTTCCCCATTCCCTGGCTCTCTTCGTCTCGCGCTGTTCTGTAACCGAAACTTGGGGCTCGTCGACAGATTCTTCGTTCGGACGGCAAGAAAGGTCTCAACGGCTTCAAACGTTACTTCGACGAGGTAAGTAGCGCACTTTTCATTGCTTATTGCGACTTCTATCGCTAGTCTGAATGAAAGAGAGGCTGATCTGTCGTCGCTTGAATTCCGAAAACTTAGTGTACTCAAACTCCTTTCCTCTTCAATTCGAAGACCAAGTATTTCATCAGCTACAACGACGCTCAGTCTGCGCAAGCTTTCGCCGTACGCTTCCTCATCCATACTTCGCGTACTCGAAGCTGTTTTTACAGACCGCTGAATCGATCCCTTGTTTCGCAACTCAGGAATACACCCACGAGGCCGGACTCGCCGGGGCTTTCATCTTCGACAGCGCTGGCTACAAGGGAGCTTCCGACGTGTACAAAGCTATTCAGAAAGGACTTGGTAAGCACTTTTATGCACGAATCGCACGCTGAATTGCTCGACACGCTTACTGACCTGCATACCCTCGCTGGTACAGCATGCAAGAGCAAGTAACTCGGGTAGTTGCTGCAACAGAGAGTCTATTCTATCGTTGATTCGTGCCACATTCGTTCCTTCTCCTTTCGCACTCGTTTAATTTTGCCTATCCTTTTGTCGCTCGTTCTCGTATGCAATGACTCTATACTCACTACTCGAGGTAGCGCGATCTCGGAGAGTGTGAACAGTCCAGAGTAGCAGAGGGCACCGCGTTGAGTTTGCCTAGAGACCTCGCTGTGTGAAGAATGCTCGAGTCAACCGCTCGCAAGTCCGACTTTCACAGATTCCAGACTACAGCTGCCAGCACGACAAGATATCTACAACACAAAGGAATGGTATGACTGCGAATCTATCCGAACGTATCAAAGCGAGAGAACACAGATTAAACGGCGAAAAAACAACGAAATGAAAAACCAAACTATCTCTCTTCTACATTCCCGATCCATCGTTCATCCCTTGACCCTGCAAGTTCAACGAGCTAGCAAATTCACTCCATGCGTTCAAGTTGAAGATGTTGCCATCCGGGAACAAGGAAGGAGTACCATCACTCGATAGTCCGAACGGATCGAACGCTTCCAATCCTCCGAAAGGATCCATCGAGGCTGAGCTGGCGTTCGCGGTCGAGTTGAGGTTAAGGGAAGGGTTGAAAGAGAGGGTATCGAAGGAAGAATCGGGGAATGCGAAAGAGAGATCGGGAGGAGGGTTGGGTGCGGGAGGTGCGAAAGATGAAGCGGGTCCTGCTGTCGAAGTTGGTGCTGGTACTGCTGACATTGATGCGAATCCATTGCCATTCTGAAGAGGAGCAGAAGGAGGTAAAGCGATATCGTTCGAAGCGTCGATGGAATCGTTGAGATCGTTCGTCGATTCTTCATTCTCGTTCTCGTTGTCGCCAGCGAGATGAGTCGATCGTAAGCTCGAAGCGTAAGGAGCGGGCGTAGGTCGAGGACTAGGGCCACTACCAGCTCCAACTGGAGATTGACTCGAACGAATCAAACCGGTCGGATCATTCGTTCTTCGATCCGTGACAAAGTAACCCCCGTCTTTCTTGTAGGTCATCCTCCAATCTTGTTCTCGCTGTCGTACTCCATAAGTAGGGTTGAGAGTCGTGATGGCGGTCGTTCCTCCTGCGGCTGGGGAAAGGCCTTCGGCAGCTTCGGGCGCCCAGCGAGATACGGAACATGCAGTCGAGTAAAGGAGCGAGATGATTTCGGCAATCTTAGCGCGAACGAGGCATTCACCATCGGTGACGACGAGGCGCTACGAGTATGACAGGGTCAATTGGGCGAGCTAGGTACGGACAAAAAAAAAGGGGGCTCACCTTGAGAACGTCTCGAGCGAGACGAAGGGTTGTCAAGGAAACGGCATCTCGACGACGAATGTGCGAGTGATATCTGTTAATGCGTGGAGACTGTTCGTCAGCCACTTTCTCCTTTCGCGAGTTCGCGAAGACTTACTGAATGAGCGAGCAAATGAAGAACGAATAAACTGCGACCATCCAACCCTCGAGGCAACTCTCGTGCTTGTCGACCCATTCAATAGCTTGTCTCGCTTCAGATTCGACGATACTCCATTGTTGTGCTCCGACTGAAAGATTGGCGAAGCGTTCGGGAAGTTGGAACGAGATGCGCATGAAGGGTCGAGTGATGAGGAATCGAACGGGAATGTAGAGGAGGTGGAGGAAGCCTGCAAGAGAAGAGGGTCGCCAAGTCTTAGCGACTGATTCAGAGAACTCAACAAACCCCGAACTGCTCACCTTGTTCAGCTGAAGATTTCTCAGGACCTTCGAATTTGAGTTCTTCTGGAAGTCCATCGATCCAGCTGTGCAGAGTTACGATGTCAGCTTCTGTTGTTCAGAAACGGCTGTGAAGCGAGAGATAAGAACGCACGCTGCAAGATCTGAAACGAGAGCTTTCCCATCCTTCTCCGAAAGCAACAAGATTCCAGCTGTTAATCGCTTCGTCAGTCACAGCGACTTCGATCGATACAGAGCAGCTCGACTCACTTGGTGAATAGACAGACTTCAAGATCCTCCCCAACAAGACCGATAGCGAGATGAGAGCAGAATTGAACAAATATGGTCGATGACCGGAATCGAAATCTCTACGATTCGTCGATGGCCTGATATCGAATACTGAAGGTAACAAGGCATCACAATCTGCGAGATCAATCATCATGGGTTGACCGTACTGTGTTCGTCGAGCGTATACTCATCAATTCTCTGTTTTGAGATAGATGAGATAGAGAGAAAGAGTGAGAAACGTACGATAGCAGCCATCCAACGATCAGCGATCAAACAACCACCCCAGACCCTCCTCCTCAATTCCGCATGATCCGCTTCACTCTGTTCTTTCCTCTCCGTTCCCAACCTCCTATGTAAGCCCAAATCCTGCGCCATCCTAATCGCCAATCCAAGAATGTTCCAAGTCTTACTCGCTGCAGTTCCTTTCTCACTCTCCCCCGTGAACGCATAGAGTAAGAGAGCTTGAATGTTCGCGATGGTTGAATTGTCGAGAACGTCCTCTGAGCGAAGATGGGAACGAATCGAGGATTTGAGAGTGCGAAGGATGGCGGGTGCTACGTGATGGGAGAGTGCTGAGACTGCGCAGATACAGTTGAAGAGCAAGGCAGTGGGTCGTTCGGTACCGAGGAAATCGGCTCGTGAGACTATCGGGAACTGAGTTGCGTGAGTCGTGAAGAAGTAGCTGTTGAATCAATCACCTGAGTCAGCTCCCTGTCTAGGTATCGGGGAGAGAAACAAGAGAGACTTACTTGAGTAGTTTCTCTGCATCACTATGTTCGATTCCTTGTATCGCGACTGGCGCTCCATCTCCCGAAGGTTCTCCATCTCCAGCCGAAATCACTCGAATAAATCCATCTCCCCTCTCATCAACCGACAACGTCTGCGAGTACTTGAAATCGAGAGGAATGATGCGTTCGGTAGGGAAAGTCGAGGTTGAATGCATCAAATGCGAAATCGAGCTGTATTCGAGCGGATCTCGGGGTCAGTCGCCGGTACAGGTAAAAGGAGTGAACAAGAGCTTACGTATAGCCTACTATCCTTGGTTCTTTCCTCGGATAGAAACTTGGGTAACTACTAGTTCCAGTCGAACCAGACGGAGTAAGAGCTTGCTGTTGATTCGGATTCGTATCCGGTGAAGGCATTTGCGGCGACTGTCGATGTTGCTGTTGGAACTGATGATGTTGACCGTTCGGAGCTGAAGTTGAAGGGTGAGGAGGGATGGGTAAACCCATTTGGTGGGAATAGTTCTGAGGTGTTTGAACGTGACTCGGGAGATAGGGCTGTTCTTGAGGTTGCTGATGAGAGTGATGAGAAGTCGGAGGAATCGGTAGAGGTAAAGGAGGGGAAGATTCTCCTCGTTTCCTTGAAGTTTGTGCTGAATCTTGCGAAGATTGTTTCCTCCCTCTTGCCAAAGTTGCTGAACTTGATGCGGTCGGCAAGTTGACAGAGGCTTGCACTGCTTGTAAGGTTTGTTTCTCTGCCTCTTCTTTCTCTCGTTGTTTCTTGAAGCGAGTTTCGGAAATCGGTAGGAACTGAATGAAAACTCTTCAATTTCAGCTCTGCGTGCTCAGTCGTGAAGGAGGAGAGAGGTCATACCCAGGTACAGTCGAGACTATGCTTCGAACAGTAGGTGCAGATTGGAGGTTCACTCTCCGGTAATGGATTGCATCTAAAAAAGGGAGAAATTTGAAGGGAGAGAGAGACAGGTGGGGAATCAGTCAAATTTCCGCTGTACTCAAAGGAGACGAGACTTACCTGATCTTCTTCCTCCTACAAGTATCGCAAGCTCGTGGAATTTTTGGCTGTGTAGAGGAGGAGCGAGATTGAGGTTTCGAGATTGTTTGCCGACAAACGACGTCAGCTTAACTTCCTGCCAGTAAGATAGATGAGCAGCGTGATAGCTCACCTTTTTAGCTTTCCCACCATTTGAAGGACCAGGAGAAGCGTCGTCGTTGTCGCTGGCTAATTGATCCATTGAAGCAGCGCTAGTTGACTTCTTGCGTTTCTGTCCTCCCTTCTTGCCTGTCGGTGCTGGAGTAGTCGAGTAGTCTTCCATACTGCCGATGTCTCTGTGGTCGGGGAGTGGGAAGTGAGAGAGGGAGAGAGTATCGGAGATCGCGGTGGAAACTAGCGACAATCAGCGATCACGCTCTGTATCGAGACGGTGATCGTACTATGAGGCTACTTGTGAGATATAGCTCTCTATGTGCCGTGAGCGAGTCGAGGTCGAAGTGTGGAAAAAGAGAAAGTCGAAATTCAACCATTTCTGCGTATTCATTTCGACACATTCGACGCATCTGACTCTCTCAGGGGCGAGCGTCGATCACAATACGATACGTTCGAGGCGAGTAGCTGGGCTGCAGGAGAACGAGGAGATCATCGGAATGCAGTCACATTTCGCACAAAGGTTTCGCAAGACTGCTGCTACTGCCTTTCCCTCGATACCTTTGCCATGCTTTCGCTTCTTCAGGATGACTGTACCCCTCAACTTCAATCCTCCAGCTCAAGCGGCACGCTCTCCTGGTCCCGGCAATCCTTGATCCCTTCTACCCTTCCAAATCCTGATGCATCTTTGCTTCTCCATGCGCCTTGCAGACGACTACAATATCTCCATACATAGGCCCGGGCTGGCGAATCCTCGGAGAGCTCTTCGAGTTGATCCACGATTGGTCCAGGAGAGCTCTGCTTGTTTGACGAGCGATGAGCAGTTTTTCATAGAATCGCTCGTCTCGGTTTGAGTAGGATCTTGGTCCGCGTCCAATGACAACGTCACTTCACGGGATCATGTATATCTATGACAAGCTAGTGTGTCAGCCCGGCGTGGTACTGAGCGATAGACGAAGCAAAACGTACGATTCTGAAGCATTTCGATAGAAATTCCGTTCTTCTCACTCAATCCGGTCTTCCGCTTTTCCGAGGGGCTACACTTGACGAACAGCTTGCGATGAAGCTTATACTGGTGCCGCCTTGTGTTCGAGTGTCGGAGGAGGGGTGTAAGAAGTCCATCTCGCTGCAGCGATCGCTAAGAAGCCTAACGACTCCTCACCGGACATCAGCTGCCGATCACTACGTCTAGATCCGATAGTGTGAGCTCACCTAATCCAGCTAAACTAGCTATGCCTTTCCCGAATTGAGATTTCGCTTGCATCCTCCCCGCTGTGAGAGCGTACAACCCGACGAGCGAGAAAGTACCGGTCCCGATGATACGGCAGGATTGACAATCTGTATAATAGGCTGGTGCTACGTTCGACATGGAGCTAGTGAGTTGGGAGGAGCCAAGGTAGGAATCGCTTCATCTTTTACGATTCACTTTCGGTTTGGCAACTCACTCCAAGGATGCTTTGATAGCTTGGGAGCGTCAGTGAGCGCTCTAGGTATATCCCGCAACTGTCTGTATCTCAGAATATACCCCGACGCCCTCACAAATTCGATCAACATCATCTCGATCTCTCAACTTCTCAACAACCCTGTACGGCGCTCTTGTTGTGTGTTTGGACAGCTGAACGGAGATCTGATGCGTCCTGCTCTGCTCAAAACGGCGGGGTATCGCTTGTATAAAGGTAAATCAAAGTGTCCTCTCGTTTCGCAAATTCGCCGAAGATGCTCACCTCATTCTCCGCTCGGATAGATTCCACGTAAACTGGTCTTGCCTCTCCTCTTCTTTGCTCTCCATTCTAGAGTACAGCTCGCTTCTGGAAGACCGGCACAGATCGACTCGACAAACTCCGAATTGTGCTCCGAATTCTCGACCGGTTCCCGCTTTGGTGACACTGCTGTCCGCTCGGCATGACTGAATAGCTCCTCCGCTAACGTATTGGGCAAAAATATTGTAGCGAGTTGGCAGAATTCTGCCGGCAGAACCCATTCTGCCACTATTTCTGCCGTTGGGCAGAACCTCAAGGGCTATTGACGCGGTTTACAGCTCCTGAAGGGGGTGTACAGGTCAGCACAGCCTTCGAGAGGTATCAGTAGATCAATTGCGTCCTACAAGACGCATTTCTGCTGCCGTTGTGAGGCAAACGAGTGCGAAAGTCGTTGAACCAGATTTTTTTCGCTTTTTCACCGTTGCCAACTGTTCCCTCTGTATCGAATTGTAGAGACGATATTGTTAGCACGAATAGAGTCTCGCTAACTTGGATAATACGAGTATTCACCCGAAGTGCGAAGAGGACCCTGCGCAGAGCGAAATGTCAACCAGAATCGACGACGACGACGCGACTGAGCTTCTCTGAGGAACAGTCTCCATGTGAACATCAGATGTCAGACATAGTACGATCTACGTATCTCTGCAAGCAATACTCTGTCTCGCACCCTGATGTTCTGCCCAATTCTGCCGCCCTACTTTTCGAAGATTTTGGGCAGAATGATTCTGCCCGGCAAGGCAGAATTATTTCTGCCACTCCCCTGAGTATTGCCCAATACGTTATCCTCCGCAAGTTGTCAAGCTCCCGTCCTCCGGAGATAGGGGAGAATCAGTCTGTCCGCGGACTGGTTTTTCGTTTCTCTATCCGGATTCGACATTTCACTCCATCTTCGCTTCTTCTCGCCTCTTCTTACTCTACGCTGCCAGAGATCAGCTTCAATGACAGAGACACATGCAGGATCTGAGCTGAGTAGGTCTCTCCTCTTTTGCTGGGTCTTCTTCTCTGATCTCGCTCGCTGACTTCTGTTGCTCGAATCTTGCCTGCAGCTGAGACTGGTAAACCCGCCTTATTTCTCATCCGATTGGAGCTTGAAGCTGACTTTTCACTCTCGTTACAGTCATCGAGCAACTGCGCGAGCTTCACGGGGAAGACTTCAGAGAACATCAAGCTCGCAGTATCGCCCATCGATACGTTTCTTCCACCGATTCGGTCGTCGCAGCAATGAGAGGTACACATCCTCTCTACCTCTGTTTCTGTGTCGACTCAACTGAGAAAGACGGATTGAGCAGCTTCAGGAACCTTTGAGCTTGCAGAACTTGTCAAAGGATATAACGACTTTATCTCGTCTCCAGATGGCAAATTGGTCCACGAAGCCCAGACCGCGTCGCTCATGAAGGTAATTTGATTCTCGAACTTCCCTGCAGTGACCTTGATCTGATCCGACGTACCACAGCGAATGCGTGAATTTGGGCGCAACGATGCTCGACAAGCTCGGAATCAATGTGAGTCTCTTATCGTCTTGTTGTGTGTCTCAGCTGAGTATGCTTACACTTGATACTTGTACAGTCGAGAAAGGTGAGCTTCTGATGTAGTTTCGAATTGGCACCCGTTCGAAATTGAGTTTAGGCTTGCTATCCAGCCTGCGTTGTTGCGTTCACGAGCCTCGGACTCGACCAATTCGAGACTCAAGGGATCAGCTGGACAGAACTGGCGATGCTTCACCAGTGTGAGCGGATTCCTCTCAGTCTCAGAAGAACGCTTTCGCACCGCGCTAAATTTGGTCGATACATAGATACCGAGATACTATCTGGTCAACCTCTGACGACACCGCCTCGTGGACTGAATGTAGCTCACGATTCTCGCCGCGCTCACGTCTTTTTGGCCGCGTTGACACCCAAAGGGAGAGTCATTGCTCGGCAGTATCAACTTCTGAAGGGACTTGTGCGTGAAACGTATTCTCCGTATCCATTTACTCTTATGTGCAGTCGCTGAGAGTATTTCGGTGTTGCTGCATTGCGATAGACCGCAATGATTAATGCTAAATTCGGCTTGAATACGCGAGCAGCTTTCCTTGAATGGTTCAAAGCGGGCAGAATACACCCTTTAGACTTTCAATTCTCAATCTATTTCACCAACGACAATGAAGGCGCGATGCTCGGATGGACGGCTACAATCAACCTGCATTTCAGTCTCGCTCACTCCCGCTACTTCCCTCAAACTCGCCGTTAAACATCACCTCCATCGAATCCTCTCACCTATAGATTATTGACACTCGGATCTCTGGACTTGCACTTTTTTCTAAACTTCACTATGTCCCGCTTTTAACTTTATCTGATTTTAGCCTCGACGTCCCGTTTCCGCAAGATGAGCGAGATGGAGAGACACGATGTTCAGAGCAGATTCTCGTGCTGCCGCAGGGAGACAGCGCGCGGCCATGAGCGCAAAGCGAGACGGAGGAAAACGGCAATTCGAATCGAAAAGCGCGATTCCCGCACTTGACGAATAGAGGCTTTACTGGAAGACCCGACGCCTCAGCAGTAAGTGAGAGAGGAGATGCCACTCGCGTGAGCATAGACCAGACCATTCGTTGCGAGCAGCGAGAGAGGCAACGTCTTTCTGCCAGACAATCTGCGAAGGGGCAGAATCGTCAGTAATCTGGGCATAATTGGCGGCAGTGATTCGGCAGAATCTCACCCGGTCATACCAAGCTATTCCCTCGTATACCTAGACAAGCTGACCAGAGCGAGGGGAGAAACGAGGAAGAGTTCTTGTTCCACGCGTTGGAGCGCCTCGGGAGCTTCAGAAAGGACTCGCATATATAGCCAGAGAGCTAGTGAGAGGCTGCGTAACTCATTCGAACAGAGCGAGTGATGTGGTCGGAGGGAAGTTGACTCAAAAGATCAAAACTTCGCGGAAGAGCTCTTCCTCCTCCACTTCAACCGCCAACGCCGAACTACTGCGTTGAGGCTCAATCACATCAGCTTCCGACTCGAACGACAACCTTTGCAAGCACAGAGCCATTCGAATCGTTCAACAATGTCTAAATCGAATGGATTATCAAAAGAAGATACCAAACAAGACCATCCATTACAAGCTATCGTGCTCTGTGATCCTTGGGGAGATCAAGAGCGGTGGGGACCTTTAGTAAGGAGATCTAGGACAGACGATGAGGAATTTGAGGATGTTCAAGTTGGAGGGGAACAAAGACCTTGGGTCAGTCTCTACTCTACTCATTCAAGCTGGAAGATGTACTGAAAGGGTATCACAAGAGCTAGTGCTTACTACCCCTGCTGAACTTGCCCTTGTTGAGTTGGACTTTGGAATCCCTCGCTTCTGCAAGAGTTGAACAAGTCTTCCTCTTTGCCAAAGATGGTGCAGATGAGATCAGGCACTACTTATCGTACGTCTAGCCACTCTCCCACTTAGAACTATGAGCTAAACCTGTTCCCGAATCGACAGGAACACGACTTTTCAGGGACCAGAACATCCATTGAACATTGTAGTTCGACCCACGAAAGCTCTCACGCCAGGAGATGTCCTCCGTGAAGTAGATGGTCTATCGATCCTTTCGCCTACCGATTATCTCGTCGTCCAAGCAGGTTACGTCGGAAATGTCGATTTGAGGCAGAAAGTTGACGAGTTCACCGAAAGGAGGAAAGGAGATCAGAGTCTGACGATGAGCTGCATGATCAAACCTATACAAGCAAAGTGAGCTCTCTTTTGCCTCGAATCCCAAACCTTCAGCTGAATGATCTCGCTTCGAATAGAACCAACGCAGTTTTCGCTGTTCACGCACTCTCGACCGATCTTCAATTGTATCACTACGAGCAATCCTCACTTTATCCCAAAATGAAATCATTCAAGCTGCCCCGAGAAGCTTTGGCATCTTCGAAAGAGATCGCTATCAGGTCAGATTTGGAAGCCGTTGGAGTCGTCATTTGTTCTCAAGAAGTGCGTATCTCTCCCTATCGCTTCTCCTCTTCGATATATACGATGTTGACGACCTCGAGTATGAATGAAACAGGTCGCACCTCTATTCACTGAAAATTTCGATTATCAGTTCTTCTATCCAGATTTCGTCAATGGTCTCCTCACTTCCGATCTGTTGGGCAAGACGATCTGTTGCAGTATAGTTGGAGATTCTGCTGGACTTGGAATTGGAGGAGAAGCGAGTGGTTGGGCTGGAGTTGTCGGGAATACCAAGAGTTACGATTCAATTTCGTTAGTTTCTCTCACTTTTCTCACCTACTCCTCCTACTCGAGCGGTGACTGACCTTACTTGATCAATGATTCATCACAGGAAAGCTATCCTCTCTCGCAAATGTTACCCTCTCGCACCCGATGAGAACCTCCCTCACTCCTCTCCTCGCTACGAACAACGTCGATCTCGAGTCTACTACGGCACTGCCTTCCCATCCGTCGATCTCTCTCGAACCTGCAAAATCACACCATCGACACTGATCGGATCCGGTTCGAAGATTGGTTCGAATACTCTAGTCATGAGGTCTGTTCTTGGGGAAGAGGTTCAGGTTGGTGATGAGTGCCGAATCGAGGGAGGTTATGTGTTTGAGGGATGCAAATTGGGTAACGGAGCGAGAATCAAGGACAGTGTTGTTGGTGAAGGAGTCAGTATCGCAGAGGGAGCGATTGTCGAGAATGGGAGTTTGATTGGAAGCCAAGTTCGATTAGGAAAGGGTGCGAAAGTGAGCGGAATGAGGGTATCGATTGAAGAGTATGATGGCGATGTCGAAAGTGGAGACAATACTCGTGAGTCTCGATCCATTTCTGCCGCTGTGTTCGGATACTGAAGAAGAATCTTTGTGGACTACAGTCGGAGAAGGAGGAGTCGGTTATTTCTGGCCTCATGAGGATGCTGCTATCGACGAGGAAGTCGAAGATGATGAAGATCTGGTCGATCCTCGTAACCTGAGCGTCACTCGACTAGGCTAGCTTCGGTGTCTTTGCTGCATCTTCCGCCTGCTGACCCTCTCACAAATCCGCAGGTACTTCTCTCGGCAATTTCCACCTCAACTCTTCCTCTTCCTCCTTATCTTCATCTTCTCGTCACGGCTCGACTACATCACTCTCGACGATGGGCGATCACCTCGACGATTCTGGCGACGAATCTGAAACTTCTTACTCCGGTGGACTGCCTTCGATCGCTGGACTCGACGTACTTCAACCTTCAGCATCCTCCTCCTCGAAACACTCCGAATTCTTGACTGAATGCCTACACTCGCTTGATCGATCTTTCGCTGAAAATCACACCGTCGACAACGCAGCTATCGAATTGAAAACTCTCCGAATGGCTTCGAACGTCGATCTGGGACAAGTGAGAGCGGTGGCAGTACCTTACTTACTCAAACGATGTGACGGAGCTGCGAATGTTGGACCAACGATTGAAAGATGGGGAGGATTGATCGCGAATCTGACGGGAGACTCGGAGGAAGCTATGATCGATTGTTTGGTTATTGCTCAAACTTACGTCGCAGAGGAGTTGGAAGGGGACATGAGGTTTTGGCTGAGGGTGCTGAAGGGCTTCTACGAGACGGACGTCGTGACAGATGATGCAGTGTTTAGTTGGTACAAGAGCGTCAAGGCTAGGAATACGGCGGGGGAGGTTGGAAAGAGTCTCTGGTCTGGGAGTCGACCTTTCTTAGAGGCACTTCAGGAAGATGACGATGATTCGGAAGAAGAAGAGGACGATGGAGATTCGGAGTAAACGTAGAAACGAAGAATTGCATTAGAAGCTACTCTTCAGCGGGCCATCTACTCTTCTGATCTCTCAGTTCTTCTGAGTACATCGACTCGATGCGTTCGATCCACTTCGCAACGGACGGAGTTTCTTGCGACTTCCAAATTTGTTTCGCAGCCGAGGGATCTGCTACTCGTTGAAAGGCATAACTGTCGAAGGCAGCGCAATAGTCAGTACTGTGCTCAACTGTTCAAGCGAGAATAACTAGCTCACCGTCCGAAAAGAGTGTAGTCGACTAGACCTGACTTATCACCTTGAAGAAAAGGGGTCGACTTGAGCAGACCTTCGAGAGATTTGACGAAACCTTTCGCACTTTGGATCGACTCGTCTACATGATCGAGGACTGTCTGTAAGTATCAAGCGGCGTCGAATCGAAGCAGCCGGACATATTACCTCGATTCGTCTTTTGAATTTTTGACCAAGCGTCTTTCATTCCTAGCTTTGTATCACTTCGGAAGTACTCTTGATCCTGGTTGAGGGAAGACGAAAGTCAGTCACACAGAGAAGAGGAGCTCGAATGAGTGGAACGAGGACTAACCTTTTCATCTTTGCTTAGCGCACAAATCCCTTCGTGTATCGCGGCGAAGAAGGGTGGGAATTGAGCACCAGTCACGGCAGGGGATCCGAAGGTCGACGTGACGTAGTTGAGATAGCCTTTCGCCGTCTGTAGTCCCGAGGAAGTAGCTTGCGAAGAAGAAACTTCGGGCAAGTACAGCGACGAAAAATCCGGGTAGGCTTCCTCCAGCCAGCTGTGAAGGTAGCGATGCATCAGCGACTTAATTCCTGCTCTGTGGGATTCCCACAAACTCACTCTGCGATGTTGTTCGAGTCGGAGATGATCTTTCCATTGGGCAGTTCCAGGGTCGGAACTATCGAAGTGATTCATCAGCTGTTAGCTGTGCGCATGGAAAGTGTTCAAGACATACGTGTTGGTCTCTCTGTCTTCCAAGCCTCCTTCTTCGCTCTCAAATCAGTCCATACGAGCTCCTTGATTTCGAAATCGGCCTTTTTATGATAGAACGACAGTAGCGACTTGAAGACTGTAGGAGAGTATTGAGGTCCTCCGTGCTGACCTACGAGCACGTACAAGATCGGTAGCTGAGCCATTCGAATCTGGAAGTGAGGAGAAAGAGGACAAAAAGACCGGGAGTTTGAAACCGTCATCCCTCAAAGAGTGGGGAAGATGAAACCTATTCCTGCACGTGACTCGACGAAACCCGCTTCCCATACCTGGTCTCGCCGGCGTCGTTTCGACTGCGATAGCTCTTGAAGGAGTTGAGAAACAGATCCTGTCGTCTATATCCGATCACTCTTTTTTCCTTTTCGCTTCTCCGATTCAGGTTCTTCGCACCCGCTGCGATTGACAGGCGCAAGCTAGGCTCGCTGGAGCTCGAGCTGCTTCCCTATATTCCAAGCCTCTCTCCGTGTCGCGAACTCGTCGCACTCCGTCAAAACATAATTTCGAAAACTCTCCTCAAAACAGAGACTGCAGTGACCATTTCGCGGATTCCTATTCACAGTATTAGCAGAAGAAAAGGTGTACAATAAGTGTGGAAGAAGTATCAAAAGAGTCAAGCATGTAAGGTAGAGGAAAGCTCATAGACAACTGACTTCAATCGTTCAAATCCTGCTCCTTCTGTTTCATTCGCTCTCGACTGAGCTCAACTCCGAATCGGGGTGGAAGGTGAAAGTGATCCCCCTCGACTGACAAGCATCATCGAGCTTCCTGATATCCTCTGCAGCCCATGCCTCTGCTGAATCCCAAAGGTAAAGGTCCTTCAAACTCGGGAATTCGATTCGTTCGTTTCTGAGATCTTCGTAGAGTCTCGGAGTTGCCTTGAATCGGCTGACATGGTCGAATGCTTGGATAGTGAGGGATCGAAGAGTCGGTGGGATCAATGCGAAGACAGAACTGGACACTTCCGTTGCCGAGACTGTCAATGTGATCAAGCGAGCGTAGTGAGGGAGGAGACGATCGAAGATGGGAACGGCTTCGATGTCGAAGTTGTCGAGATCTTCGGCGGTCGGACTAGGGAACGAAGGAGAAGTTCAGCGAAAGAAACGCGAGCAGAGTCAAACAAGAAAAGCTCAAACTCACTTTGACAAGAAAGTGAGATGCTCAACCGTCTCCGTCGAGCTGAAGAGAGCTCCTGCAGTTTGGTCTCGATCGAGCAAACGTTCAAAGTAGAGATCGACGACGACGAGCTCTTTCGATGCGCTGAGAATGTTCCAGAGTACCTCCTCGTTCGTGTCGCAGTTCAAAGCGAGCTTCTTGAGCGAGAGGTCAGGACCAGGTTCAAGGTAGACGTGCTCTTCCCCGTTCCCTGTTTGAGACGAGAGGGACGTTCAGCTTCGACGCAACAAGACGAAAAAGATAGTCGACAAACAAGGCGCTTCGAAATCGAGCTCGAGGGTTTGAAGTGGTCTACTCAGATCGAGAGCTCTCTAGAGTCAGCGAGTGTCGGGTCTCTACAGATGAGTAGAGGGAACGTACGGAGGTAGGGCTAGCTCGATAGGATCCCTTTGCTGAAAGGTGTAACCCCAAGTCGCTTGTTCTGATGGTGGGCCTGCTCCAATCCATCCCGCGAGTGGGTGATTGAATCTCGGTGCGCAGACGAGCGAACGGAGACGATGACAAGATTGAATCGCTTTGAGTAAAGGAGTTCGGACGAGTTTGTGAATCGGATGAAGGTGTAAATGGGTGAGACTAGGGGAGACGAGACGAATGATCTCCACGAGGTCGATACTCTCTGCTAGCATTCTTTCATCGTCTTCTCCTAGAGTCGTTCCTTCTGGCCCGTTTTCGCTGAGTCCAGTGACGAGGAATCGACATTGTTGTGCTCTCTTTGGATCGTCGGCGAAAGTCTTGAGGAAGCTCTTGGCGGCGTGCTTGTCGAAGATAGAAACAGAGCGATAGAGAGCGTCAAGAGCTGTCGATGAGAGAAGACGCAAAGGCAAAGTGAGCTTTCGAAAGTTGATTGGAAGAAAGAGAAAGGTTGTACTCACATGCTTGTGACCATCCTTTACACACCAGTCTGAGATTCGTGAGCGAGGCGTTGTCGTCCCAACTCGCTAGCTTCCCTCCGTGTGGCCTTCGAGATGGTGAGATCGAGATTGAGAGGTTGAAAATGTGGAGAAGTACGTCGTAGGGAAGATTGGCGAGGGATAGCATCCCTCCTATGTGGTGCTACAGTCGTTGTGAACCTTTGGCGAGGGAGTGCGAGGAGGGTAGAGCTGAAAGAGGGAAGAGTGGAGGATCAACTTGTTAATGGGTCGAAAATCGTAAAAGGGGATTGAGCATCCGCAGCCTCCTGTTTTCGTACGACGACGTTGGGCACTTGAAACGTCGAATAGAGTTTATGTAGAGCGCTCGAAAGTTGATCAAGCTATGCGTCGAGGAGACAGCTCGAAATGAAAAGTTCAGCTTTTTTGAGCGAAATCTCATACAGCGAACCGCTACTACTACTACTGTTCGAGCACTACTCCTTCGACAGCCGATCGTTAAAATAGAGACTAAAGAGGAAAGAGAGAAGACGGGGGAGACAGAGTGAACAGAAAACTAAACTTGATTTCGATTTCGCAGACCATACAGTATTGACAGTTCCTCCTCCTCCTCCTCATGCCTCGGGTGCAGGGTAAGGGTGAGGCTCGTTGATCGTGATGACTTTCGTCTGAGTGAACTCTCTGTACCAGGGAAGAAGGAGTCAAGGAAGAGCTTCGCTCGAGATCTTTCGAACGAGGAGACTCACCGAATACCCTCCTGTCCTTGAAAGCGTCCAAATCCTGATGCCTTCCATCCACCATGAGGCATAGAAGCTGCATCGTGGACGCTGCTCTATGTAGGAGAAGAGTCGTCGAGGAAACGAAAAACGAAAAAGATGAACGAAGAACAGGAGTAGACGAAGATACGAGTTAGTTCGGATACGACGAGCAGAGATACAAGAGAAAAACGTACCCCATTCACGTGACACATGCCTGTATCAATAGATTGCGCGATCTTGTATCCACGAGATTCGTTCTTCGTGAAAACCGAGGCGGCGAGTCCGTCTGCGAAAGTACAGAAACCGGCCATCAGTCATCGTCTACTAGCGTAGGAGACGGTAGAGAGGTGATGCGGTCCTATCGAGGTGTAGAAGAGCGAGAAATCGATGGAAGGTGAACTCACAATCGTTGTCGTTTGCAATCTCGATAGCTTCCTCATCGGTCTTGAAGGTGAGAATCGAGAACGTGGGCGAGAACATCTCCTCCTTGTAAATCCTCATCTTGTCGGTGACTCCACTCAACAGCCTAGGTTGAACGATGTTTCCCTCCTCTTGACCCTGTTCCTCTCCAGCGACGACTTTCGCCCCTTTACTCAAGGCATCCTCGACGATCTCCTTCGTGCGTTGTGCTGAAGCTTCGGTGAAGAGTCCTCGCATTTGAGAATCAGGTCCCGAGGAAGCTTTCGGATGCTTCTTCGCGAATATTTCGACAAAGCGATCGGCGACTGATTCGTGAACGATCGCGGTCTGAGTGGCCATACAGATCTGACCACTGTGGAAGAACGCTCCAAACTTGATCGCGTTGGCAGCGTGCTCGAGGTCGGCGTCTTCGCAAACGATCGCGGGTGCCTTTCCTCCGAGTTCGAGAACGACAGGCTTGATGTACTTGCCGCAGAGCGAGGCGATGATTGATCCTACTCGAGTCGAACCAGTGAAGCTACAAGCGAGGAGTCAATCAGTAAGAGCGGAAGAGGGGAAAAACGGATTCAGCTTACTTGACTTTGCGAACTTCTCGATGAGCGATGAAAGCCTCAGTGACCTTTGGTGCATCCTGCGCCGAGACGTGGACGATTGTGAGGACACCGTCGGGTAAGCCAGCCTCTGCCAGTACCTCTGCGAGGATGAGATGCGTTCGAGGAGACATCTCGGAAGTCTTGAGAATCGCTGAGGAAAAAAAAGAAAATCGTTAGCAAAACCACTCGTTCTCAAAGGTAAAGAGGGTGGCAGCTTACCGGAGTTGCCGGCCATGATAGGCTGCATAACTGATCGTTGACTGAGAGTCACCGGTGCGTTCCAGGGTGCGAGAGCTAGATTGACACCGAATGGACAGCGCTGGATGTCTGACAGAGAAAGATCGATCAGAACGGCGTGGCGCCTTCGAGGGTTAGAGTAGAAGTACTCACACGCTCGTTGGTGACTGGCAGTCGTAGCGACCTCTCCCCGAAGAGCGATGGTCGCAACGCTCGCAACTTCCTCAATCGACTCGATAGCGAGAGAAATATCGAAACCGCTCCAGCCTTTTGTAGAGACGGTTTCGTGAGCCTCGACTTCGACGAATTCGGGTAGACGACGCTTGAGAATAGCAGCAGCTTTGTTGAAGATTTCTCTGCGTTCCGTAACGGGAGTCTGTACGCTTGAAGCTTCTTGTCAGGCCCCATTCGCCGACCTCTCCCTCGTATAGACTGCTAAAACTTACCTTGGCCCATGCCTTTTGCGCTTTGTGCGAGACTTGCACGATTTTCTCGACGTCCGATTCGGAAATCGAGGAAACGGTGTGAAGGACTTTTGAAGGGTTGTGAGGGTCTTTGACTTCGTAAGTAGAGGATCCGGTCCATGCTTTGCCGTCGAGGTAGCAGGGGAGAGGAGATTGATCCAAAAATTGGAAACTTTAGATGTGGAGGTAATTTGGGACAAGCTTGTCAGCAGATCCCAACGAGGTGAGAGCGTTCATAAAGTGAGCTCACCCCATGATTGTATTGTTGAGTTGAGCTTGGGTTTGATGGGTGTCAAGCGAGAGTGAGAGGGAAGGAAAGGAGCGAAATCGCCTTCGAGGGTGGGGAATTCTTCGCAAAAAGATTCAGCCTGCGACTAATTCAATACTTTGTCGAAACGCGATCGCGAAGACTGCGCTACGACAAATAGCCTCGCAATTAGATCCGAAAAGAACGCTCAGAAATCGACAAGTCTCAGTTTCTCACTCCATATCGCGCTCGCTGCCAATCCCTTAGTCTCAATGAACCTCGAGGGCCATGCAAGTCTATCTTTCATTCCGACATTCTAGTCCCATTCATCACTAAGCCAAACGCTCGACGAGTTTCTTCAACCCTCTATTCCTAACCTCGAATCCACTCCTCTCCATCTCCCTCACGATCCCTCTCGCCCTCGCCCAATCCTTCATCCGCATCAGCCCATCCAGCAATACAAACCAAGTATCCGAAGCTGTAACGCTCTGACCATCCTTCCTCAATTCCGAATAAGGATCATCTGAAGGTTCGTCCTCCTCCGACGAAGAAGCGCTTGATGAGATGAGTCCGGGACGTCTCTTCATCTCTTTGAAGATCTTGAGTGCCAAATCGACTCCCCATTCACTCTGTAACGAGAGAGCAGAACCGAGGAATGCGTTGTAACCGACTCGATTCAGTTGAATCCCTCGACGCTCCATTCGGGATTTGAGGGTGAGAGCGGCTCGGAAGTAAGGGTGTTGTCCATCTTCGTTCTCTGAAGCGATGTTGGATCGGAGAGGAGTTGAAGGAATAGCTCGAAGGAACCCTTGAATGAGTGAAGTATAGATGATTTCGTTCGTTGCCATTTTACGTCCTTCCATCTCGTCGAGGAGCTGTACTGCCGCTGTGAGATGCTCGGGTTGTCCAGACTGAGCGAGGGAGTGGATGATCGCTCCGTAAGTCGTGATCGTCGGTTTGACTCGAGTTGCCTCCATGATTTGAATCGTTTTCGCCGTTGCATCCTTCTGACCTCCAGCGAGTAAGGCGACGAGTACCATCGTGTAAGTGAAGACATCTGCATCGATCTGCCGCTCCGAGATGTACTTGAGCATTCGAACAGTCGAAGGGAGATCCGGTTTCTTTCCTCGAGTGTAGTATTTGAGGAAGAGGTTGACCGTGTGAATCGTAGGTGGTGATCCAGCATGTTCCATCTCCGACATGATCTCCTCCGCTTCTTCCCTCCTACCATTCGACAACAATCCGTTGACGAGCTTGTCCCACACAACTTCCGGAAATCGACCATGATAATCCTCCTTGATCTCCCGCAACACCTCCTCATTCACCATCATCTGCCTCGAGAGTTGAATCGCTTCCTCACATCGTTTCGACTGGAAGTAGGCGTCGATACGAGCGAGCCAAGCCCAGAGGTTCGGAGTGATTCCAGATTTGTAGAGATCTGACCAGGTGTTCTCGACTGCTGTGACATCTCCTCGTTGAGCGTAGCCAGAGAGGAGTCCAGTCCAGGTGACGACACCGGGTTGAAGGGGAGGATGGCGACTCGAGAGCCATCCCCAGATCTGATTCGCTTGCTGTAGGAGTTGAGCGCGAACGAAACCGGTCAGGAAAGGGTTGACGATAGCTTGAGTGAGGAGTGCAGGAGGGAGTGAAGCTGAGGGATCGAATTCGGGAGGAGAAGGTGTCGAAGGAGAGTGTGTGGTCGAAGGCGAATCGAGGGAAGGAAGGGAACTTGTCGAGTCGAGGGTCGAATCCTGATCCATCTCCATCGTTTCTTCACTTTCCATCGCAGCTCTTCCTTCTCTACTGACCCACTTCTGTCTCGCACTCGCATCCCATTCCTCCTTCGATACCCAACCAAACTCCGGATTATCGACCGCCTCGTTCAGAGTCGCCCATAATTCCCACACTTGCTTATGAGCGCTTCTTTGGAATGCACCGCGAACATGTCGAACGAGGGCGAGTCCCGGTAATGATCGATTCTCATACCAGATTTGAGCGAGAGAGACTTGTCGAATCCAAGCGATTGCGGCAGGGAGAGCATCGGGATCTGACGAATGAGCTGGTGTATTGAATGATCGATTGAGCCATATCTCTGCGTCTGGATGGGCGAGCCAGCGATGAAGGACAGGCAAGGAAGGGTCGAGGAACGAGGGAAGTAAGGAAGTGAAAGAAGGTCGATTTTGGGAGATGTGACGATGAGTGACGGATTTGGCAGAGATGTAGGCGGCGTAAAGGAATGCAGGAGGTTTCGGTGAAGTTGAAGAAGGAGTAGTCGAGCTGAAATTGTTTCGTTTCGGTTTGAAAGCGTGATTGATAGCACCTCCTCCTTCCCTCAAAGCGAGATGTTCCCCTCTCATGATCGCCTCCCACACATCGACGACGTGTTCACATCCCTCTTGACCCATTTCGATAGCCGACCACGCCCACTCGACCAATCCCAACATATCTTTCTCTCCCGCCAACCATAAAACCAATTCCCTCACTTGACTCCACTGATAACCCACTTCTTCCTTCTTCCCATTCCGTTCAGCGAGAGTACATGTCCTCAATACCTTCGCTAAATCCTTCGCTTGTAACCTCCCAACTTGTCCAGCGTTTCGAATCGGTATCCAACCCTTTTTGAACGCCTCGACAAAGTCCCTCCTCGGATCTTTCGTTCCCCTCACGATCGACATTACCGCTTCGTTGTGACCTTGAACCACTGGATCCGATGAAGTAGCGTTTGATGAAGTAGAGTTGCGAATTTTTGAAAGAAGATCGACAGCTGAAGGAGAACGGTTTGAATTTGGGGGTTGACCACGTTGTACTCGAGCTGGTGGTTGACCAGATGCTATTCTGTTTTGCTTCTTCTGTTTGCGAGTTGGTTTCGAGGGTTCTGTATCTTCTAAGCGAACTTTGGAAGTTGAGGCAGTCGAATTCGAAGGGATTCGAGCTTTGGGTGAGCTACCGACTGACGAGTGGAGAGAGAGGGTGGAGAAAGCTGCTGGTGCTAGTACATCGAGTAGGATGGCTGTAGCGGGAGAGGTGAGAACCCTTCTTCGAGATGAAGCGAGAAGTGCCGCCATTCTGCAGAGAGGATGAGTTAGCTTGGCCTCTAGCATTGTATCTGAGCAACTTACTAGCTCCTAGCTCTGGAGCTGGTTTGTGCGAGATCTGTGAGATCGGAGTTTGTGAAGAACGAAAAGCAAAACTTCGCGGAAGTTTCTCTGAACGTTCACGAGACCGATCTCCTCATTGATCTCTGAGATTCCTCTCACACTGCCTGATACGAACAAAAGCTAAAGAATAGACTTTGGGAGTACACAAGGTATCGCAGACGCAACGAAAAAGAATCGTATAGTTTAGTACAAACGAGATCTAACACCTGATTAACCCTTTCTATACTCCATCTCCTGAGAATACCCATATCTCTCAGCAGCTGCAAGCCGTAATGCTTCAGGATCAAAGTCGTTGACCGGAACCGGAGGAGGAAGATCGGGAGGAACAACGTAATTCGAATGGTAATCCGGTCGATAGGGATCAGCTGAAGGTGCGGTGGAAGAGTAGTATGGCGCGGGGAAATGTTGAGGAGTTGGGAAATGTGAGGAAGGGATAGCAGGAGAGAAAGGGATTTCAGGTTCTTCGGACCAAGTCGCTCGTTTTCGTTGCTCTGATGGCTGAGACGAAGGAGGAGGAGGAGGACGGTAGCGATCTTGAGGGGATGTATGATATCGATTATGGGCAGGGTAATGGGAATTGGAAGTTGGTGGGATGGGAGGAGGAAAAGGTGGATTCGAGGAAGTAGAGTAGCGACGATCTGCGTCGCGATAGGCTGCCTCTCGAGGACGATCGTGAGAGTCATCTGGCGGTCCGGAATGATACGAAAAGTCTTGCGGAGGGCGAGGGTCGGTGTTACTGTAGTTCCGAGAGCGAGGGTAACGATCTGAAGGTGGATCAATCGGTCGATTCGACGATTCACGGCGAGAGCGAGGCGGAGGCGGAGGAGAGAAATCGCGATGTGAAGCAGTTCGAGCTCGAGGAGGAGGAGACCTTGAACGAAGTCGAACCGGTCGAGGAGGAGGAGAAACTGGTTTCGGACCACCATTCTTGACTGCCCAATCCTCCATCATTTCCCACCAAAGCCATTCCTCAATCCTCTTCATCTTGTGATCGTACCAGAGTGGTACGGGACTTCCCTTGAAGTTCTTCTTACTACAGAAACTCTGAGCAAATTTCTCCCTCTCGGCTCCAGTTTCGAACAGGAGGAAAGCTGAACCATGGGCGATTGGTCGTTGGGCTCCTACTCGTACGTAGCGTCGGTCGTCTGGATGGTTGATCGCGAGTCCGACGAAAGATCGAGGAGGGAAAAAATCGATCACGTCTTGACGAGTGACATGGTTTGGGAGATTGTTCAGGATCATGGAATGGAGGTTGTGGACGATTGAGAGTGGTACTGGTCGATCGAGAGAGGTCACGGGTCGTGTAGGTGGTGAAAGAGCTCGATGGCGAACAGGACTGCGAGATCTGCCTTGAGAAGAAAGAGGAAGAGGGACAGCGTGGCGAAGAGGAGGAGATCGAGAGCGTTCTCTGCGGGCGAGGCGAGCGGGAGAGTCTCGGCGTAGAGAAGCTCGACGAGGTGGAGAGTGCCGTCTGTGAGGAGAAAGAGAGCGTGGTCGAAAGGAATCTGAGGGAGGCAAAGGGGAGAGAGAACGTCGATGAGTAGAATTGGTCGAAGAGATACGGCGTCGTTTCGGAGATCGATCCCGAGCAGGAGGTGGTCCTCGTTGCTGTCGATCGCGATGGAACTCCTCCTGAAAAGATTCACTCGTCGAAGACCAATCCCAGTCGTACGCTTCGGGTGGTTTCTCGACTTGTTTGATGATCAGCTTGAGCTTCTGGAATCCATAACTCAATCCTTCTAATCCAGCAGCTGCCTTGTCTCGTTGTTCCGAAGTTGAGTAAGCGACGAACACGAGGCAGAATCGTTTACCGGGAGGGTTTCGTTTGATCTGAATCGCGACAGGTTCGGGAAGGTTTGGTCGAATGATCAATCCTCGGATCTCCTCTTCAGGTAGCTTGTTGATGATTGAATGAACCAAAAAAGTATTCCATCTTCTAGTGAGAGATCGAGGGACGACACCTTTCGGAGGAGGCTTGCGTTGCGCCGCGGGAGGACGAGTAGAAGTAGATGCAGTAGAAGGGGTAGGAGAAGGAGGACGAGCGCCAGAGATACGTTGTAAGAGGCTGTCACCGGCAGGGACAGAAGCTTGTCGAGCTGTCGAGGCAGGTTGTGCGAGACGATCCTCCAGGTTAAGATCAGGCTTGATATCCACGTCTTCCTGAAGCAAAGAAGGATCTTGATTCGGCTGATCAAACGGAGTTGTGCTACCTCCAACAAGGGAACCAAATTGCAAACGATCGAAGAAAGATGTCGTGTGTCGAGCTGTTTCTTCCTCGTTTGGTTCGGGAGATGGTGATTCCTCGTAGAAAGGTGAAATAGATCGACGAGTCGAGTGCACGAGAAGGTGCTGAGTCGGAAGAGCTTGCGGAGGTTCAGGTTCCCATTCGAAAGAATCGGCAGCTACGCTTCGACTACTCTTCTCCGTCGGCTTCGAGATGGTCATCCAGCGACGAAGGGCATCGTTTGACGAAGGAAGGACATGAACGGATTCGGGTGGAGTCGCTGGGGAAGAAGGAATGGTCGAAGGCAGAGGAGAATCGGAGTCGACGTGGGAGTGGTCTGATTTGACGACAGATTTGTCGGGGAGTACTTCAGCTGCTGTAGCTATCGTGTTCGAGTCTGATTCGGCAGTAGCGGTCCCGCTCGTCGAAGGCTCGCTCGCTGGAACCATTTCGGAAGTCGGAGCGACTTCGGTCGAGGTCGGCAGGACAGTCGTCGGATTCCTACGCTGCTTGAAGATCATTCTGGCACGCTCGTCCATTGTAGGCTTGTAATCAGGATGCAGCGGTAAAGCCTGCAGATCAGATCGAGACGACCCGAGAAAAAGGATCAGCCAATTCCCCGCGAAAGAAGCAGCTCGTTTCGACGTACAGCTAATTGGGCAGAATCCAAGAATCCCAGATCCTCAGGAATAGGCCAGCTCATATCGAGTAGAGCGAAAGAGGGCGTTTGATCGAGATTACTAGATCCCCTCTCCTTCTCCCTCCTCGCCCTCCAGATCCGTACTAACTTGCGCCAGGTACCTTGATCCAAGTCATCCAATAATACGTGCGAAAGAGCGATCTCTTGGGTTGTGAGTTGGTCGAGTGAAGGAGGGAGAGTCGAGTAGGGAAAAGGATACAAGTGGAAGAAGGGGAATGAAGAGGGTGGGAATGATCGAGGAGCCGACATGGTCGAGCTGGAGGTAATACCCAGAGTTGCAGAAGGTTTGGCGAGTTGGAAAGTGAGAGGTTGCTGAACAAGGGACACTTCGCAACTTTTCGCAGAGAATCGTTCAAATATTTCGGCTTACAATCAATGCTGGACGCAATAGCCTGAGAGTAGCGCTCAGGAAGATGCCTGTGGAACACGCCAAATCTCTCAGAGCTACCACTAAGAAGGAAAACGAAGATTACAATAGATTCGTTTGCATCGTTCCTAGACTGAGCACAACTACTCCGACTATTTCACCCCTCCAACGGTATCCTAGAGTACACTCATATAGCTATAACGGCGAGGTCCGCCGTTCTCAAGTTGATGTAGGAGAGGAATCGAATCGTAAGGAAAGGTGTCGAGAGCAGTAGGTTTCCTCCCTTGTGCCGACTATCATAGTCCTTCGGGGTTCTTCGAATGTTGAAGCTCAAGAACAGGCTTTGTTGATGTCATGAGTTACGGATTGTGAGAAGGGGTGAGCTGCACGGAATGGAAACGAATGAGAATGAATCTTCGCAAGATACTCAGACGAGATTTCCATAACGCACCTCTTCAATTTGTGACTCTTTGCCCTTCTCCTCTTCGCATAACATTCTCTCACTGTCCCTCCACCTTCCCTTCCCTTCCCTCCTTCGTTTCCCTCCCCAATTCCTCTTTCTTCGCGTCCAACCTGATCCCATTCCTTTTCCCCAACACTCTCAATATCCTCGTCCTCTCATTCTCTCCCATCTCACTCCACCCTACGATCCTCGACAAGGTCTATGAAAATCCTCACCGCTCCAATTTAGCTTGAGAGAGAGAGCGAGAGAGAAGAGAACAGGGAGACGTACACCATCGGAGTTGACGACGGTTGGACCGAGCCTATCGTAGAGTGAAACGGATTCACCGGTGGATACGTCTAGTTTGATCGGGTCTTCGGACGTGGGAGGTGCGGGGAGAGCGAGATGAGGTTTCGAGGAGGAGGAGGAGGAGGAGGAGGAAGCGAGAGCTGGAGGGAGAGGAGCTTGTGAGGTGGGCTCTGACATGATTGAAAGAGCTGAGAGAGAGTTCGAAGTAGAAGCAGGAGAAAAAGTGAGGAGTAAAGCAGAAAGTTCAAGAATCGTTGAATTCGCAAGATTTTTGGGGGTTTGTCTCTCGAGCTCTCGCATTCTCGACATCGCCCAAAAGAGCGTGAACGATTGAATCGAGTTGACAAGCCCTCTATAGATTTGTGTAAATTGGCAAGTTCAGAGATTCTATCGTGTTGATTTTTTGCTGTCTTGCAGCGCCCAAAAAAAGAGAGAGACCACAGAGAAACGAAGACTAGACGACAAGGGAAGAAA
>Ga0308170_10000532_pt1 | contig 46349 bp, 44 predicted proteins | sample PhyBR2_2_FD_202136 | JGI IMG/M metagenome (GOLD analysis project Ga0308170, IMG submission 202136) | Phyllosphere microbial communities from UC Gill Tract Community Farm, Albany, California, United States - DLSLSB.R2 | ecosystem: Host-associated > Plants > Phyllosphere > Unclassified | place... | reverse complement strand
TCAGCTTGATCAAGTTTGGCTTCCTGTCATGATTTGTAATCGAGTTGGGTTTCTAGTCAGCGAGGAGGTCCACCAAGGGGAGAAGGGAGAGAGATTGCTGGAAGAGGTTTTTTCCGTCGCGTAGTAGAGTTCTGCTCCCAAAGCGCGTAGTTTACTACTTTGGAGAGCGTGTGAGAGTTCGATGAGGGTGGTGTGATTGTCTATCGAGTGTGGGTTGAGCGCGATATCGAGTTGGAAGTGGAAGCGAGATGGGGGAGGGAAAAGGGAAATCCAAAGATTGGTTCCCTACCCGCTGATCTTCTTAGGTCCCTCTCCCGTTCATCTGCTATCTCCGTGTAGACAGTCGCGTTCACGAGGTCAAGATAGAGAGAGAAATGGAAAAAAGTTGGGAGGACGCGTCGAAGATCGGGAAAGAGACAAGAGAGGAGAGAGAGGAAAGGGAGAAGAAAGGGAGAGACTTACGAGCATAATGGAGAAGAGGTCTAGAGAATGGAAAGTGGGAGAGAGGATTTGAAGATGAAGATGGAAGTGAGGGAGAATGAAGGGAGAGAGAGCGGAGCAGCTACTTGCTCGAGGGAGGTGAAATAATTCGCTAGGGTTTGTTGGGAGCGACTTCAGTGTTTCAAAAACCATCTCTCTTCCTCACTCTCGCGAATCAACACTGACAAACTCTTCTCCTAAAAGAAAGATGCCAAACGCACATCGTAGTGGTGCAGCAAGGAAAAAGGCTCAAAAGTAAGTTCACTCTCTAAAGATGAATAAAAGTTGGAAATTCGAGGCAACATGACCGGGTCAATGGGAGAGGTCCTGTTGAAGCATGAGTAGGCTCAGTTGGAGGTATAGATGAGGTCTCGAATGGTCGGATAGGGTCAGAGGGAGCCATAAAGGATAGAGACGAGCAAAATGGGAGATTAGTTTACAACACGAGACCTAGACCGCTTAGGCTGTCTGAAGAGGCGCAGTGTGAGAATGGGTTCTTGAGGTCGATATAGAGCTCGTCTCGAGGAAGAACGAGGGGCATTCGACCCAACAATTTCTCTCTCTCAAATCTCGCAAACCTCCCATGAGCTAACCTACTCGTTCCTCTCTCCCCTAAACAGAGCTCGACAATCGGGTACAAACGGTTCAAGTTCTTCCAACTTTACCCCTTCCGGCGATTTCTCTTTCACTTCACAACCTTCCTCCACCTCGAACGGTGCCTCCTCCTCGAAAAAGAATGGATTCTCCGCTCCATCTTCCGACACTTCTTCTTCCGCCGATTCCTCCGACCTCGAAGACGCAGAGAACGATTCCGATCTCGAATCGCTCGATGAAACTACTCCGAAAGAGAAACCGGATGATGAATTGACGGAACCTGAACGAGTCGCACGAGCGATCGAACGAAAGGACGCTGGGAACGTCGCTTACAAGAAGGCCGATTACCCAACAGCGACGAGACTTTACAGTTCTGCCATTTCCCTCGATCCTAGCAATCCTTCCTTCCTGTTGAATCGCGCCGCCGCCAAAATGGGTTCGAAATTGTACAGTCAAGCGTTGGAGGATTGTTTGGTCGCGCAAGCTATTCAATCGAAAACGAAGCAAGGAATCGAAGGAAAGACCTACCTACGAACGGCGAAATGTCAATTATCTCTAGGATTGATCGGTCCCTCTCAACAATCTTTACAAGAAGCTTTCCGACTCGACCCTTCGAATCGAGCAGTCATCACCGAGAAGAGTAAAGCGGATAGGATTGCGGGACATGTTGCGAAAGTGAAAGAGAATTTGGACAAGAAGGATTGGAGTATGGTTTTATTGGGAGTTGATGCTGCGGTGAGAGATCTAGGAGAAGGGAACAACACGCCGAGGGAATGGAGAGGATGGAAAGTCGAGGCATTGATCGGAAAGAAGAGATACGATGAAGCTGCTGGATTAGCTGCGTGTGTTCTTGCATTCTCTGCTTCATTTACCTCTCTTCGAGACTGATGTTGATTTTCTTGAGCTCACAGCGATCTACTTCGATTGGATCAGAGAAATTCTGAAGCGTTGTACTTGCGAGGTGTCTGTTTGTACTATCAGGGTCAACACGATCAAGCGATCAAACACGCCCAAGAGGCATTGAGGAATGATCCAGACGCTACGAAAGCAAGGTGAGTCTCGTCGTTACTTCTCGTGCTCTGACACGGCGAGCTAATCCGTCGAAATCGAATTACAGAACTTTGATGAAGAAAGTGCGAGCGCTAGATGCTCTCAAGGAAGCTGGAAACACTGCATTCAAAGAACAGAGGACTGAAGAGGCTATCGAGAAGTATAGCGAAGCGATTTCGTTCGACGAGGAGAACGAGACCATGAGATCTATCTTACTCTCAAATCGTGCTGCCGCCTACCTACGAGTGCGTTCCATTGTCTCTCTCTCTCTCTCTCTCTCTCTCCCTCTCGCAATCGTCTGTCATACTCATGCTTTGATGTCATTGTACAGTTGAAACAATACGATTCCGCCATTTCCGACTGCACGACCTGCCTTTCCCTCAACTCGTCCTACTTCAAAGCTCTCCGAACTCGAGCAAGATCTTATCTCGCACAAGAGGAATTCGAAGATGCCGTACGAGATTTCAAGGCTGCGTTCGAACTCGCACCGAGTGGTAGCAACGACGAATCAATGTTGAAGAAGGAAGTGAGAGAAGCCGAACAAAAATTGAAAAAGAGTAAAATGAAGGTACGTTCTTTGTCGCCTCGCTACTGTATTTCAGTACGGGTAGTCGCTGACGATTGTGAGTTCTCGTCATTGTCGTTTTTTTCTTTCGGTTTGTCTCTGCAGGATCACTACAAGATTCTCGGAGTCTCATCGGATGCATCTGAAGTAGAGATCAAGAAGGGATACCGCAAGATGTCGCTCCAGTTCCACCCTGATAAGGGAGGATCGGATGAGAAATTCCAGGAGGTAAGCTACTCATTCGTCTCTGTCACTTCTATCATCGGATGAAGAGAAGTCGGACTGACTTTTCTCCGACTCCCCCCTCTCTCCCTATCTGCGTGACTACTAGATTGGTGAGAGTTATGCTATCCTGAGTGACCCAGAAAGAAGGAGGAAGTTCGATATGGGTATCGACGAGGTACGGGTTTCCTATTCGTTCTGTTCGCTTCTCTTGCTGATACTTCTCCCACACTCTCTCTCTATACCCTCTCTTCACCTCTACTTGTCTCTTCAACTCCCGAATCATCCGCGAACAGAACGACCCACATGGAGGAATGGATCCCCACGAGCACTATCATTCAGGATTCGGAGGAGGATTCGGAGGAGGGGGATACGGACAACCAGCTTTTAACATGGAAGATCTGTTTGGAGGTGGAGGCGGCTTCGGCGGAGGTGGAGGACGAAGAGCCGGAGGATTTTCGTCATCATACGGGTTCTAGACGATCCTCGCTGATTGTACGAAGTTATTTGCAACCTCAGTCGTTTATCAATACCCGCCGATTGTCAGTAGACACGGCCGCGATTGTAGTGGGGATCGTGCAAGACAGCTGCGAGATGTGCGATGAGAAGACAAATTTGGAAAAGGAAAAAACGAACTGTTGAAAGAGCCGGCTTGTATCAGCATCGCTTCTACTGAGCGTTGACCACTACCGATTCATCGGCTCAGATACGGGGCAGAGTGACAGAAGAGGTGGAGAGATAGAAATATTTCGCTCTTTCATCTCGAAACGGCGACTCGCCTTCGACAACCTCCTCGCGAGGTCCCTGAATAGCTCACAAAGCTAGAAGTACTCTTGAGGTATGCTTGATATACCAGAGCTCTCCCGTCTGAGCTCTCGCTGACCGTCATTTTGGTTCGCAGGGTCGCTTCCTTCCTCACCTCTCCCACAACTATCCACCTCTCGAGAGCTCTACGGTAATCATGCAACAGCCTTTCAAACGGATACGTACAGATGGGTGAGCTCTACAACCTCTCTCGTAGCTTCCTCGTCGTTCAACTCCGGCCCACCCCCACTCACTCGACTTCCCCCATTTCTCTCTGGCTGACCATTGATCGGTCCTCGATAGGTTCGCTTGCTATTCAGTAGCATTCTCGCCTTTCTACCCAAACAAACTAGCGATAGCGGGAAGTGCGAATTTTGGATTAGTTGGGAATGGGAGATTGAGTATATTACAGGATAGTCCAGCTGGTTTAGGGATCGAGAAAGGGTGAGCCCAATTTCTTTGCTTATCCGACCCGGACAACGAACGTGAGAAACCTGAGAGACGAGGGACTTCGGAATCGCTAATCTCGTTTCGCTCTCAAACTAGATTCGACACTCAAGATGGACTTTACGACTTGGCTTGGAGTGAATGTCATGAGAATCAATTAGCGACGGCGAGTGGAGACGGAAGCGTCAAACTATGGGATGTTATGTTGAATGTGAGTGCCGAACTCTTCGATCTGCTTCACAAAACGAGTCTTTACAAGACACGGAGAGAGATGAAAGCGGCACAGTCACGTCGCAGAAGTGACGGTCGAGCTGATCGATTCGTTGCGCTCTTCTAAACACGTTCTCCAGGACTTCCCGATTCGAAAATGGCATGAGCATCAACGAGAAGTCTTCTCGATCGATTGGAGTAACACGCAAAAGGAGTTATTCTGTACGAGTAGTTGGGACGGTACAATAAAGATCGTTCGTCCACCTCCCGAATCTCCTCTCAAGCTTTTCACTGATGCCCTCGAATGCTATAGTGGACTCCTGATCGACCCGCTTCACTCACGACTATCCCTGCTCACTCTTCTTGCGTCTACTCGGCACTCTTCTCCCCTTCCCAACCTTCCATCATCGCCTCTTGTTCATCCGACGGATCTCTCAAGCTTTGGGATACTCGCTCACCCCTTCCTCCCGCTTCTTCCTCTCCCGCCAACCTAGGTCAAGCAAACCTCGCAACTCCTCAACTGACGATCCCAGCACATCCCAACGCAGAGATTCTCACCCTCGATTTCAACAAGTACGCACCTCATATCATCGCTACCGGTTCAGTCGATCGCACAATCAGAATACACGACGTACGAATGGCCGGTACCACTCCTCAGATGAACCCTTCAGTACCTCATCTCCAACCGAATGCGACAGTAGCGAATTTGTTGGGACACGAGTATGCGGTGCGAAGAGTCAGCTGGTCACCTCATCACTCGAATCGATTAGCTTCAGCTTCTTACGATATGACTTGTCGATTGTGGACGACCGATGTGCCGAACGAAGGGAGAGGAGCTGGAGTCAGTCAATTTATGAGTCAAGGAGGAATGGGAGGAAGAATGGACAGAGTTTGGGACGGTCACAAAGAGTTTGTCGTTGGGTGCGCGTGGAGTTTATACGAAGAAGGATTAATGGCGAGTTGTAGTTGGGATCAAGAGGTGCATCTTTGGCGGTAGTCGACTCGAAAAAAGCGAAACGAGAAACTCGCATTTCTCAGGAATTGAGACCCTCGCATCTCACGTTCTCGGGTACTGTCAGCGTGAGAAGCGGGAGTATAAAGTGTCCACGTTGCGTCAAGAGGCTAACAAGAAAAGGCTCTGACGAAGGGCTGACTAAACATAGGGTGAAAATGACAGATTCATAAAGGATGAAGAACGGAAAAGACGAGGAGGAAAAGCGAAGGTAAACGAGGCGAGAGGAGGTAGATGGGGCGAGGAAGGGGTTTGCGAATCCGAGAACGAAGAAGAGAGGCACAGACAAGCTCAACTTTTACTCGTCGTGAGATCTCTTGACTTTGTGAGTCGAAGTTGCTTTCTTAGTTGTAGTCGTCTTCTTCTTTGAGGAGGTTTTCTTCGTCGTGGTGGTTGCCTTCTTAGTAGTAGTGGGCTTGGGAGTAGCATCTGCAAGAGAGGGGGAGTCAGACCGAAAAAGTCAGTTTCTTGGTTCTTTCGTCTCGCTCCTTCCTTCTTGAGAATGACCAATCTATCGAGAGTTGTCTCGTTAGATTCACAGCGTTCCCAAGAATGGGAAGCAGGGGATGTCTAACTAAACAATCTAGAAAGGAGGAAATATCGCAAGAGAGGAAGGAGAGCGAGGTACATACTAGTGACGACGGTGCATCTTGGGCGGTGACGTACTACCGTAGGAAGCGGCGGTGATAGTCTTCTGAGCGTGGCAAGACGAAGACTTGGGAGGGTTTTGACCGTTAGGAGTGGGCTGTGGTTCGAAAAAGGGAAGTTAGCAACAGAGACAAATCGACGAGAGAAGAGAGTGCTCACCTTGACGCCTTGGTGCCAGGTTGACGTAGCTCCGTTCTTGAGCTTGTATTCTCCCATAGCTTGAGCTGGGAGATCGGCGTTGCATTGCTCGAAAGATCCAGCGTCGTAGTTACCGGGAATGTTCCTGCTCAGAAATTGTCAGGCTTGACTCCATGCATCAGCGAAGACGTGTGTGCTCACCAGTAACATCCCATGACATCGTAGATGTGGTCTAGAGGACGAGAGGACGGTTAGTGAAGAGTAGGAGAGAAACGAAAGAGTTTTGAAAAAAAAGTTTGGCTACTCACTGCACCATTTCCACGAGTCAGGTCCGTCGTAGCAAGCACGGATACAGAACTCGTCGTCCGAGACTGAACGAGAAGAGCAGGAGGTGAGTATCAGCTTGAATTGATGCATTCAATGAACAGGGAGACGTACTGAACTGAGTCCACTCTTTGAATTGGAAGGTCTTGCCTCCAATGTTGGAGAGGACTAATCCACCGATAGGGTTACCGTTGCCGTCAGCTCCGTGAGGGTCAAGCTCTCCTCCGTCGTCGCCAGCAGGAATGTTCATTTGGGTGAATTTTCCAGTTCCGGTGATTTGAACGAACTTCTCGGTCCATTGCCAGTGGACTCCGGTCAAGGTACCAGGAGGGATCAATCGAGTACCGTGACCGGCCTTAGTACAGTAAGAAACCTCGTAACGCTCCGAATCTCCGATTGACTGCTTTGAAGGAGGTGCCCACACTGTTTCCCGCTAGCGGGGTCAGCTTCTGGAGGACACAGAGCACTGAAGTGTAACATACAGCACCAATCGTCAATGTCGTTGATCCAAACCTGCGAGAACGAGAGAGGTCAGCGAAATCGTCGAGTGCTGCGAAGGAAAGTAGTGCTTACATTTTGACACATGCTGTTAGGCGAATCGGGGTAGTTCTTGCAGTCATTGTATCTAATCGAAGTGTTCGAATTCTTCGTCAGTTGCATGAAAGGAGAGTCGGGATGCGTCGACCGCATGAATCGTTCAAATCCTTCCCCCTCGCTGAACTTTTCTAACTCCCACCCCGCTGACAGCACGTCACACAGATGCCTACGACGACATGTCCTGACCTCTAGCCCGTCTACGCTCACCCCTCACAAATTGAAGCAATCTAACTCGGGAAATCCGCAACGAGTTGAATGAATTGATCAACGAACGACTCACCCAGTTTGTCCGTTCTCCGAATTATGGGGAGGGTTCTTGGGATCTGACACGATAGCACCGGCGAAAACCGAGGTGACTAGAGTAGCAGCGGTGATGAAGGAGAGCATTGTTGATTGAAGGGGGGGATCGATGGAAGGGGTTAAACGAGTGTGGGAGTGAGAACCTGAGGAAAAAGGTCTCTATTGAGGGGTTTGTTTTGAATCTGTCGAGAGGAAAGGGATGAAGAAGGGAAAGAAGGAGAGAGAGAGAAAACGCAATTCACCGCGAGGAGAGGGGGTTTGTTTTTGGATCGAATGCGTTGCGAGTCTAGTCGTCAAATTTGATGCTAAAAAAACACGATCGACCTCAAACGACGCGTCCACTTCGTTCAACCAGGCTTCGAATGCGATTCTTCCTTTTCTACACAAGGAATCAGTTGAGGAGAAAGAAGTTCTCTGTCTGTTACCGAGTTCTTCTCGGAATTTCATGGCCTTCCAAGTTCCAACCTTCCCAGGTTGAATGATGACGAAACCATCTCTCTCCCTTTCTCGCTATCTCTCCCTCTCAACATTCTTCTCTGATTTTCGACACTCGACGCCGTGGCTTCAAAACTTCGCACTCTAACTACTCAACGCATCATGACTGAACACTCTAGAGTGAGTCTTCCTTTCCCTCAAACCTCCACCTTCTTTGAGCCGAACTCGCTGAACAACCACAATCACACTAGACTATCACTCGCTGCAAGCAACTTATCCCTCCTCTATCTCCCGAATTGCACAAAGGTCAAGCTGGCAGAGTAGGAGTTATCGGTGGTTCGAAAGAGTGAGTAACATCGACCTCGCTTTCTCCCCTTCCCACGCTGATGACAGATTCATGAGTAGTTATGCTGGTGCTCCTTACTTTGCGAGTATGACGGCTTTACGGATGGTGAGTTCGCGATCATTCTCAGCAAAGAGACCCCTCAGAATCCTCACTTCTCGTAAACTTTAGGGAGCCGATCTCTCGCACGTTATCTGTGAACCTGCCGCTGGAAGTGAGTCCAGATGAGAGCCCCTCACATAGTGGAGTAGACAAGCAGCTGACCAAGCTCTTTCACCTCTCGCAGATGTTATCAAAACATATTCACCGGATTTGATCGTTCATACGGATCTTGGAGAAGATGTGTCAGTCTACGTTACCTCTCTCATAACTCTTGAGAGTCTCCTGACATCTCATTCCTTACAATCTGCGACAGCGGTGAGGAGAAGATCACAGAAATTCTGAAAAGCATTCTTCCCCGACTTCACACCCTCGTAATTGGACCTGGGTAAGTATCTCATTAAGCTCTCTTATCTGAAATTGAACTGATGGTGATGATTGAGCAGACTCGGACGATCAGAACACATGCAATTGGCTGCTCGAGTAGCAATCAAACTTGCTCGCGAGAACAATGTTTACATCGTTATCGATGCCGATGGACTGTTCCTCATTCAGACCGATCCCAGTGTCATCAAAGGATACAAACGAGCGGTTCTGACTCCGAATGTAGTCGAATTCGGTCGATTGGTCGAATCTTGCGTAAGTCTTCGTTTGCTACCTGTTTCGATATCGATGCTTATGTCCCCGAGTTCTGTATAGAAACTCGACAAGAATACAGACGATAGCGAGCTTGCTGCTGCTCTTTCTCGTGCTCTCGAAGGACCGACGATTGTTCAGAAAGGTGCTCAAGATCGAATCACGAATGGAACCAAGACGCTCATCTCGGAGGTGACTGGCTCATCTCGACGATGTGGTGGACAAGGGGATGTACTGAGTGGAGCTGTTGGAACTTTCTTGGCTTGGGGTAAAAGTTACGAAGAGCGAAAAGACCAGACCAACGAGTGGGTTCACGATCTTTTCCCTTCTCACTCGCTTAACTTGGCTCACAAGGAGCTTCGTTCACAGTGATCCTATCGCACCCGAGGATGTCACACTCTACGCCGCGTACGGTGCCTCTACTCTCACTCGAACCGCTTCAAGATTGTGTTTCGCCGATTACAAACGAGCGATGCAAACTGGAGAGATGCTCGGATACGTTGGAAAATCGTTCGAGGAGGTGTTTGGATCGGACAGCGTGACGGATCAAGCAGAAGTGAAGGGAGTTTTGGGACAAGTAGGAGGAATCGTCGAGGGTTTGAAGAAGAGTATCCTTTAGAGATTGTTGGATATCTGTGAATAGACGATTTTCAACATGTCTCGCTCCTCTCGCCGTCTACCAAGCCTGACTTATGAAGAGGAGAAAAGGTCAATCTGTGATTCTTGCGAGATTCGATTTCTTGCGAGAGAACATTTTCTTGTGACGCTCTTTGCATCTGAAGCAGTGCTCTTCGCGAGACTGTCAATAAGGCAATCAGTCCTACGGAACCTGGAACTGCGAGAGATTGCGAGCTGAGAGACTGTTCGAGTTCAAGTTTCTCTCTCTTTCACCCTTCACAACTACGACGTCAAACATCAGGAACCTCTAGAGCGCTCGCCATGCCTAAGACTACTACAAAGATCACGCAGGTAAGCTGTCTTGAGCTGTATTCCTCCCACAGAGAGCGTTCTGAACTTTGATCTCGAAACTCGGTTCACAGTCTACTCTGTTCGACAAGCTCCCGAACGAGCTCCTCGTTCTCATCTGGAGCGTAGCTTATGAAGACAAGATGTTATCTGCACGCCCAATCTGTCGATCTCTCTTCCCTTTCCAGCAGGCAGCACTTTATAGAAACATCACCATCTCAAGCCTCAAGAGCTTATCAAGCTTGCAGGACGTACTCCTAGAAATCAATCCGAACCTCGCGGCGCTCGTCACATCGCTCAAGATCGAAATTCAGAACTTACTTCCTCGATTCGATTTCCCTATTCTCAATAAACTCCTCTTCACTCTCTTCAACCTCGAATCGCTCGAACTCGTCGAACCTTGCAAACCTCAACACAACCTCGCCGAAGCGCTAAGTATAGGTTTCGTAGCTCTTCCCCTCCTCAAGACGTTGAACATTCAAACTTCTTCGACTTGGTCGCGTCCATTCGACCCGATTTACTATCGCTTCCTCCTCTTGTTCCCCGTTCTCGAAACTCTAACGATCAGATGCGACCATGGGCAGAATACGACCGTTCGCGCAACTCGTTCCTCGGAGAACGGAGTCGGGCTGTCAAACTCAGTCAGGACACTCCTAGTCATTGGATCTTCTGCTGATCACATCCAGATTTCTCGCCTCTGTGATCGACTTACGGGATTGCAACACCTTCATCTCGCACTCGACAGTTTCTCAGCTCCCCGATACTCCTCCCTCCTTTCCTCCTTGCCTTCCGACCTTCTCTCCCTTTCCCTCATCACCAATCCGAAGATTCCGAGCTCGAGAGGAACTTGCAACGAACTCCTCCCTCGCTTCAGCAGCCTTCAAGCCGTACATCTAGGGAGAGGAACAGTCGACAAGCACGGATTGAAAGATGTACTCCGGCAACTCTCACGCTTGAAGCTCGTTATTTTCGGCGAAGGGTTCAGTATTTCGCAGGACAGAGGACGCAAGTATGTAGACGGGACAAGGAGGGTACAAGGGTTAGAGACAGTCAAATTCCTCGGAAACGCAGGGGTAGGAGGGTGGGAGTTTACCTCGAGCTGAATCATTTGAGACGTGAGGAGCAAGGGAGAGGAGGAGAGACGGACTGGAGAGGAAGCAGAGAGGGACTAGGAGAACGAGAATGCAAGGATCGCGAACGAGAACAAGAGGACATCGAGTTTTGAGGAAGTAATCCAGCTTGCAACAAAGAAAGAGTACGTGACATACTAGACAAATCTCGACTATCCCTCGGAACAAACGAACTGTGACATGTGAGAGGCAACCTGGGGAAGAATCGGACCTCCTCTTCCCCAAAACGTCTCACTCGTCTGATCAAAGCTAGCTTTAGTGGACTCGCACACGCTTTAGATGAGCATGAAGAACACCGCCGCGTTATTTCTAGATAGTCGAGCTTGTCCTCAGCAAGAATGCTTCGTCTCTCTCTCAGTCCATCACAGTTGGTTGGCTGTGACGGTGGAGTAAAGGAGACTAAGGAAGTAGGCAATCGGGGAAGTGAGGCTGTAGACGAGCGTTCGAAGGCGAAAGCGAGAGTCGTAATATTAGCAACAGACACAAAAAAAGTAAAACACAAGTCATTTATGCGAGTCCCGCTCTTCCCGATCAACCCTATCGTGACAAGGAGAACCTATCAACTACACCTCGTCGAAACCATAATCTTCCTCCTGAGTCATCGTACCAAACTGTTGCCTCCAATCGTTCTCGTCGTCAACCGGTTCCTCCTCGTCGGCTTGACCTCCTCGATCGGGACTTCCGACGACGCTCGAGCCACGAAGCTCACTAGGAGCGCGACTTGAAGCTCGAGAGCCGAAGGTAGGAGTCGGAACTTTGATCGGTGTACCCCTTTTCGAAGCTTTCCTCCTTCTCTTTGAACCGTACTCCTGACCTAGTAGCATATTTGACCCGCCACCTCCATCCTCTTCCTCATCCGATCCTGCATACGTCGACCCAGCTTCAGATCCGTTCTTGTCGAAAAGATTCTTTATCGCATCGTAATTGATCTTTTTCGAGAACTTCTTCTTTTCGAGCATCTTCTGAGTAGCATCGGCGGCAGTCGTTCCAGTAGCGGTCGAAGCATCCTTCGGTTTATTGCGCTTGCGCTGCGTGTTCCGAGCAATGATCAGCTCGACGAGAAGAATCAAGAGAGAGAGAAGGAGGGAAACTTACTGGCCGTTTGTTGACCGGTCGAAGTTCTCCATCTGGACCGGTTTGTTTGTCTGTAGGGATGAGATGGTCAGTACAGTGGAAAGCGAGAGTGAGAAGGAACAGCAAGAGATGGAGCTCACCTGCGAGCTCTTTCAGGTAATCCTTGTTCGTTTCCATCCAAACCCTCCTCTTCATCTGAACTTCTTCCGGTGTCAAGATGAGAGCATCCAACTCTTCCTCATCGAGATCGTCCAATCTATCACTCTGATTCAAATCCAATCCACTCGAGATATTCCTGAGTGCTCGGGCTTTCTCGAGTTGTTCTTCGTCTCGACGGTCGAATTCGCTGGTGAGTTGAGAGAACTTGGCGAGCGGTCCTTCTACCTCGGCAGTCACAGCTTCATCGATGACGGGGTTCTCTGGAATCTCGTCCTCATCCTCCGCTTCCTCGTCGTTTTCCGCTTGTTCTCCGTCTTGAGTTTGATCGGAAGGAAGCTGATGAGGTGGGGGTTGCGAGAAAGGGCGAGCTTGAGAAACTTCGTCGTTAGATCTCTTGCGTTTCCCGAGTGCTTTGGCGGAAGGTCGAGGAGGAGGAAGCATGTCGCCATCTTGGTTTTGTCGATTGTCGTCCATAATCTCGTCCTCATCCGGCTCGTCCCGACCTCCTTCCTCTCCCTCTTCGACAGCTCGATCAGCCAGCTCCTTGAATGCTTTCGCTCCTGCCATACTCTCCGTCTCGCTAACATCCGTCATCGAGGTATCTTCCCTATCTTTCCTCTCCTTCTTCAACCTGTCCTTCTCTTCCTTTTGTATCCCTTGGGTGAACGCTGGGGGGTCCGCGTTCTCATCCAACCAAACACTCCTAAAGTCTTCAATCGTCAATCCTCCGCTTGCAGTATCCTTGAACTCGGCCAATCGTTTCCTCAAAGTGACATCGGCGATCTTGACGACTTGCACTACCTCTTCGATCGTTCTTCGGAAGTTGTTCATCCTCGCGGCGAGGAGGAGGCAAGCTCCACAGATTCCCGAAGGTCGTCGACCGATTTGCATCCAGTCCCGTCCCATTCGATTGACGAGCCGAGTTGCGTCGAGGGCGACTTTTTGTGTTTCATCTCCGAAGTCGAGAAGGGCGGCGAAGCGAGTGATGTAGATAGCTGGATCGATGACGGAGCAGGAGATGGAGAGGGTTTTCTTGAGTTTGAGGAAAGTCGAACCGAGAACGAAAACGTTGATCTATCAATTGCAAGAGTACAGTCAGCTCTCGGATAAGTCGGAAGAGTCAAGTTAGACTCACTTCGAGAAGATCAGAGAAGTCGATGAGCATCTGAGTACCGTGGTTTTGCCTGACTGCAGCGTAGAGACATGCAGCAGCGACGTATTGAGTTCGACGACCTTTCGTGAATCCAAAGTTGACTGCGAGATTGAAGAATCGAGTAGCGACGTTCTGCATGTGCTCTCCAAGATTGAGACCGTGAGCTAGTTCTTGAATACGCCTACGGCCTGATTCGGGGGTTCGAGGGAGAGTGAGGATTCGTTCGATGGGGTTTAATGAGAAGTGGAACGCACCATTTGCGAGAGTCTGTTCTCGAGATTCTTGACTTTGACCTTGACGGTATCCAGCAGGAGCGCGTGCTCGAGCTATGCAAAGGAAGAGAGACGAATGTCAGCTCGAACTAATAGTGAATCTATAAGGCATCTCCATTCCCTCTCTTTCGCCCCCTTTCGCCTTCCACACAAGTGATTGCACACAGAAACTCTCAGTCAGATCGAGAAGAGTGAGACTCACTTTGATCAGCGCCAACATAACTTCCTTGAACCATGGCAGCTCCCGAACCCGTTTCACCGAAAGTAACCTCTGACACGATGTTGTTCTCCGTCAATACTGTTCCACACTTCGTACACACCGTCTGTGCTGTATCTGCCATCTCGAGAACTGAATCCTCTCCACAAGAAGTGCAAATCATGTTGAATCAATTGAACAGAGGGTTAAGAGGTCGTTATCGGAAGGGGAAAGACAAGGTGTATTCGAGAGTCCGAACTGAATGGCTGGCGATGTAGTGTAGCAGCAGAGTCGATATTCGTCGAGTTTGTTGATTTGTTGTGAACTTGAGAAACAAAGAGGTGGAAAGCGTCCAATCGCAATGGATGAAGTTACGCGCCTCCCAGATGATCGACTGTAGCTTGTGGGAGTATTTTGCGGGTAACTACAAGCTGGTTCGAGTTTTGAGGTGAGATGCAGGCAGTCAACCTGCTTTCTCTCATCTCGCGTTCGCAGCCTCACTTTTCTACAACATCGATGAACTGTTCCGTAAGGCTCTAGCCGATACTGGACCTCTTAGCTACCTCTACCTGGCCGCTTGGGTCGGACTTTGGATTTCAAGCCTCGTACTCAGTCGATCCTTGAAGTTCGTTCTAATTGTGATGGGATCTGCACAAGTATGCTACGAGATTGACCGGTAAAGTCGGCTGAAGACGCTTTCCGCTTTCTACCTCTGAGGAAGATTGTCGAAAGGTCTCGCTTCGCTCTTCGAGCTTTCTACTCTCTTCGTTTTCGGCAACTCGCACTGAGCGTGGGAAGTTTGCTCCGCCTGGATCTCTGCCTGATTGCCAGCCATCCAAATCTACTATCCCCAGAGGAGAACCTGATCTCTCCCTTCACCTCTTCGTCTCTTCCTCTCGACGTTCGACTAACAATGTCCCTATCTGGTGGCCTCAGCACGATCCTGCCAGCAAACGAGAATCCTTACCTTGCACTGAACGGAGCCTACAAGTCTCAACTCATCCTCAAACACCCAAATTCTGCCAATCCTCAACTATACTTTCTTTCGATAGTTCACGCAATGTGAGTCTGTCGCCAGCTCTACTACCGATATAGCTCGCTGACAACCTGTCGGAAGCAGTACAATATTCGTTCTGATAGCGGCACTCTTTATCAACTGGTGGAAAGCACGATTTTGGTTCATTCGAAGACACGCACCTTCTCCATTACTCGTCCTCAACTTCTCGGTCGTAGGGAGCATCGTTGGAATCGTCTTGATCTCTTGTGAGCTCTACCTACCCTCTCACGTCTGAGCTGCACGTGTCCTGACAGATTGCAAACAGTCTTCGAAGTGGCTCTCGCTCGATCGATTCAAACTTTCGAAGGATGGTTACAGAAAGATTGGGGATTCTGGCTCCTTTTTGCAGGGTGCGTCTATCGATCTCGACCCAGTCTTCGAACAGTCGTACTGAATTGGTGCGAGAAACATGCAGGTCAACTCGACATGTAGCGGGCGAAGTGGTGATTTGGGCATTGGCAGCTTCGACGATCCTTCGCTATCAAGTCAAGGGACCTCAACTCAAGGTGTGGGCGTACGTCTGCAACACGATCGGCGTCGTCACCCCTATCGCAACAATCGCTACATCCCTCACCCTCTCCGTTTTGGGAGGAATCGCTTACTCGAACGCAGTTGGTACCTACGATAAGCTCAACGCTTTCTTCATTGAGGAGTCACTCACTTGGTCATCGACAAACCTCACGAATCACTTCGTTCCGCCTCCGAATGATCTTGTGCAAGATTTCGAGGCCAACCTAGGGAAGATCAAACGCTGGTGGAGAGTCAGCTTCCTCTTTCAAGGAATCGTCGGAGCAACTCTCACGGTCGCTCTCGTCGTCGTCGCCGTCATGTATCTATTCTCCCTCCGAAAGAGCATCGTCAAACTCGGGCAAACGCTAGGGACAGATAGTCTCGTTGGAAGAGAAGGAAGTCGGCAACACCTCAAGACCACCTGGACAGTGAGTACACGACTTCGAGCTCATGACGGCATCGAGACTGACCCGACCATTCTTTGTTTGACAGATGCTCGCGATCGTCTTGTCGACTGTGATCCTCGTTTCAGCCTGTGCTTTCGCCCTCGATCTCTACATCTACCTTCGTCCCTTCTCCTTCCGATCTCCTACAACAGCCATCGCGCTTCTCTTCGTGCCTTACTACCTCTCCTCGATCCCAGTTCTCATTTGCGCAATCGCCCTCCTCTACAGTGCGGCGATCGCGCACTCTTCCTCGAAGGACGCCGAGAAGAGTTGGAAGACGATCTTTGTACGGAAATGGATGATGTCGAGGCGAAAAGAGGTAGCGAGGTTTAGCAGCGGCAACGGAAACCATCAAAAGTTGGAAAGCGTCGTATCGTTGCCCGAGACAACCGAGGCAGACGACGTGCAGGCTGCAGTCGTTGTTGTCGAAGAAGATAGGGTAAATGCAGGCGCGGACGAGACAGGCGATGATGCAGAATCAGAAAAGCCGAAAGAGGAGACGAAAGCGGGAGACATTCTGGGGGAAAGCGACGCAGAGAAGCCAGAGATTGAAGTCGTAGCTCCATGAGCGTGAGCTTGTCGTTTGTTGTACTTGATTCATATTGTTCGCATTGTCTTTCACCTCGTCGTTGTTTTCCTCTGCGAGCTCATTCTTTGCGTTGACTACTTGATACTGGCTCCTGGGCTCTCCCACATGTACGCGCAGAGTATATGCTGGCTTTGCATCAGCCGACGAGAGGAGAGAAGGAGAAGAAAGGGAAAGGAGAAGGAGAAGGAGAAGGGAGAAGCTCAAGTTTAGCCTTCTCAAGCTTTTCCGACAAACTTCCTGTAAGCTTCCCTTTCTTCCTCAATCGACGGTGAACAGCTGTCGGCACTTTCGCTTCGATTGAATGTCAATGGAATGGTCTCTATGGTTGTGCCGAAGACAAAGGGAGTGAAACGGTTGAAGCCGAGTTTCGTGAGCTTGTAAGGGCAGATTTACAGTTATTACATATCCAATTGACTCGTTAAGCCCTTCCAGGGCAAGGTTTGCTGCATTCTAGACTTTGTGCAGATTGCCCCCTATTGGAATTTGCGAGTCCCCTTCTTGAGACTGGCTAGCTTCTTCTCCTTTGACACTGCCACACCAATCCGAAGCTGTCGATTCGTTCAAAAACGAAGCGCTCTTGATGGCGCTCAGCCTTTCCCCATTAGCTGAGCAGCTCCTGGGGGATCTCGAGCAACTCCCGACCAACGAGAACCCCTATACATTCATTATTGGACAGTTGAATGCGAGGTTGCTGCCAACCCTTCCTGACTCTGCGGCAAAGCAACTCTACTTCCTCGCGGCAGTGTTTGGGCTGTGAGTTGCGTTCTCTCTTATTGACGAGTGAATTCCGCTGATCTTGAGTTTACAGAGCGGGAATTTTGATTTTGGTTTCGCATTTGATTCGGATCAAGAAGAATGCGATTTGGGTTTTTAGATGGCAGCCAGAGTACAAGCTGATACGTGTACACGCTACACTGAGTTGGTCGATACCCGCAATTCTGGTCGTTGCTCGTGAGTCCATTCGAAATCGTTTTCTTGCGAAGAATCAGATTTCTGACTCTTTTCTCTCTCTCTCTCTGCAGTCTTCGAAGTGCTGATCGCTCGAACGATACAATTGGCGAATGGAAACAGTAAGAGTGATTATGGATATTGGTTGCTCCTCGTCTGGTGAGTCTTTTCTTTCTCGCAATGACCTCGAGAAAGACGAGAGCTGAATCCGTCCTCTACTCTGATTCCAGGGGTAGCGCATGGGTGTCTGGCTGTATCGCTACGTGGGCTCTAGCGTCGTCCTTCATCGTCCACCTACATACGAACGGAGAATCAAGACAACCGCCGAAACCGATTCATTCGCAACTTTGCAACGTTCTCGGAATCGCAGCTCCCATCGTCTACCTCGCGATTCTGTTACCCCTCGGTATCATCGCTGGACAACACTACGCAGCTTCTCAACGAACAGCAACTCAGATCAAGCGCTTCCTCAACGCTGCAGCATCCCAATGGAGCCCTGGAACTTCCTATTCGATCGCAACCCTCGCTCCCGGTTTCCCTCTTCTCGCCCTGTTGGAGGACCAAGTCGGAGAACTCATCAAGTGGTGGAAAGCTGTATTCATGTTTTACGCCGTCTCAGCAATCGTTCTCCTCGCACCCATCTCATCGATCTCGTACCTCTACCTCACCTCACTACGACGGACGATCAACCTTACGGCGCAAGAGCTAGGTCAGTCGATCGGTCGGAATCGTGCAAGTCAGAGGCAGATCAAACACACTTGGATCGTACGTCTCTCGCATACGATTCTCTATTGCTCTTCCTTCAAGATTTCTTCCATACTGACCGATCGCGACCTTGACGACAAACAGTCACTCGTGGTCATCATGTCAGCATTCACGATCCTCGCCAGCATCTTCTTCATCGTCAGTATTTACGCCTATGTCCGCCCTACCTCCCTCCGCCGCGATTCGACGTTTCAAGGCTTGATCTTCAGTCCTCTGTATGCGTTCGCGCTGGGTGGTACCCCTTGCGCGGCGGTACTCGTCTTCAGGGCGATCGAAACTCGAAGTACGGAGAAGAAACGATCGACAGAAGGTGAGAAAGAAGGATCGAATTGTTGGAGCGCAGTGTGGAGTGGGTCAAAGAGCTCAGGCAACACAGCCGTCGATGCAAGGGAACGAGGAGAAATGCAAGGTCGTGACTCGGAAGCCATCAGTTTCGGTGCGATGTTGAGAGGATTCGGAGGTGGAACAGGAGGAGGAGTAGGAACTCGAAGGGGTCGTGGGGATGACGAGTTGACTAGGTCAGTTGGAGCAGGATCGAGCGTCGTCGTAAGGGTCGAAGTCGAAGTGAGGGAAGATGGAGGAGGAAGCTCGGGAGAGGAAATGAAGAAAGAGCGGGAAAAGACGTTTGATCGAATCTAGACGGAACACCCATCGAGGGTCTCCGTTGTTTAACTCTACCATATCATATTGTCATCTTGTTATATCCACCGGAATTGTTGTAGCGTTGTAGCCAATACCAAACATGAATCGTACTCAGCTTTCGCAAAACTACATTACTCAAAGACGTTGACCTCTCACTTCCCAGTCTCGCGCCATCAGGTCAGGATCAAGAGTGAACCGATGTCAGATTTGCGTAAAGTACAAAGCGACCTAATCATGCGTTGTCATCGAACACGATCTTCTTCCCCTTGACCGGTTTCGATTTCTTCGCTTTCTTCTTCTCGCCTCCTTCCGCATCTCCATTTCCTTGGACAGGAGCCTCGACCTCGTCCGTGGCCTCCGCTTTCCTCTTGTTGTTCTTGGCCTGGCCCTTTCCTTGTCCTTTGGATTGCGGCTTCTCCTTCTTCTCGAGCTCAGCGGCTGCTTCTGCCAACTTCCTCTTCTTCGCATTCGCCTTCTTCCCACTTCCAGTCACTCCATCATCCTCCGCGACCACCTCGACTTCTCCCGTAACTTCTCCCTCTTTCTCCGCTTCTACTCCTCGTTCAATCGCTTCATCAGGTTTGACCGTGATGCAGAAATTGTTCCTCTTGACTCCTGCTACACACTCCTCTCGTTTCCAAATTGCTCCATCTCCTTTCCTCTTGTCACCATCTTTCACCGTTTCCCTCAAGAACCAGTAGGTGAGTTTCGGCGAGTCGTGTTGAGCGATGGGTTCCCAGTTTGTCGATTTCAGGATGGAACGGAATCGGTTCTCGTCGAGGTAGCGCGAGTTGGTAAGGCATGGAAGAGGAAGGACGACGTAGAGGTATCCTGGTGATTTGCGCTTGAGGTAATCGTGAGCTCTCAAAAGGAAATGACCTGGTTTCAAGCGAACTTTCCTTCAGCAAAGGCAACATCAAGATGGGGAGGGGAATGCATACCTCGGTTGACAAGTGATCCTTCGAAGTTCATCACGAGCGATAGACTGACTACGTCGAACAATTCGTCGTCGTTCTCGGAAGCGGGAATGGGGAAATCGAAGAAGTTGGATTTGATGACATGAGGAGCTTGAGGGTTCAGGTCGATCGAAGTCGTGTCGATCCATGGTTGCGAAGCGTCTGTTATAATGGATAAAGATACATCAGTACAGAAGTCGAGGGCGAGAGCTTCGTATTGAACAGGGAACGTACAAGCAGTTCCAGCGATCGCTCCGACGTCCAACAGCTTCAGCTATATCGTTTTCGAAGCTCGATCAGTTCTTCGCTTTCCGACACTCGCACGCAAGAGTGTGAGCTAACCTTTCTCCTCTCTTTCGGTTTCGGCCAAACTTTGGTTCCATCTTCCAAGATCTTTGGCTCTACCTTCTCCTTTTCCTTTCCTTTTCCATTCGAGTCTTGATCGAGTGCGACCTTGAAGTGCTTGAGCTGCTTGACGAGCCACTTTGAGCTTTCACCTCCGCGAACCTACGAAAGTTTGAGCATAGAATCAGCTTTCATCGTCCGTCTGTCACTCGCTCCTTCACTGATGCAGCGTGAGCTCACCTTATCTCCTCCATGCACTGAAGCTTCCTGATAAGTCTGGAGCCCGCCCAAATCTTCCTGTCTCTTTCTAATCTTTACTTTCTCCTCTTCCGTCGTCGCACCACTCTTCAACTGTTTCTCTAACGCATGAAACTCTCTAATCAAAGCAGTCTTCTCCGCTCTATCTTTCGGCATGGTCGAAGGGTCGAGGGGAACATTCGGAGTCGCTGGATCAGACTTTTTCCGTTTAGTCAAGAATGCGGGCTTCTTCTTTTGTCGTGAGGCCTTGCGGTCGGATGCATAGGCATTATTGGTGTGAGGCATCGAAAGGAGTCGAGTTCGGAGGGTCTAGCGGTGCTAGAAAATTGGAAAGATGAAGTTTGGAAAAGTTGAGGGAAAAGATCGAGGGAAAGGCGAGGGCGACTGTGAGAGTTGTGGGCGAACCAGGAGGAGCTCAGTTGGTGATTTTTGTTGCGTTCGAGCACTTTCGTAGACTGTGAGGAAGTGGTAAGAAGTCTAAACTGCATTCGACTCCTTTCCTTTCAACCTCGACCACACCATCTCCTGAAACAACATGTACTCAATACGGACAGTCAGAAATACTGTCAGGACCATCTCGAAAGCAGTCGCAACTCCTTCAACCTCTCAAATCAACCAGTTCCTTCCCCTCATCTCCGCAAGACACTTCTCTCGCTCTACACCTCTCTCGAAGGGCCCTTCCAGCTCTGGGCCTCCACAGAAAGGCTCAAAGATTCTCCGAGATGAAGACATCCCACATAAAACCATCGTCCTCGTCGACCCTGAAACGAAATCCCTTCTTCCTCCTTCTACCCTCTCGTCCCTCCTCTCCGCCCTCGACCGTACCCGCTTCTCAATACAACTCGTAGATCCTTCGAACGACCCCCCGATCTGTCGAATATTGGACAAGAAGGAACAGTATCAGAAAGCAAAGGACAAGAAAGTGAAAGATGCGGAAAGGGCTGCGAATCAAGTCGCGAACGCTGGAGGAGAAGTCAAGGAGGTTCATCTGACTTGGGGAGTCAGCGAACATGATCTCGAGCACAAGTTGAAGAAGGGGAAAGAGTTGTTGGGGAAAGGGTATCGATTGTTGGTAGGATTGTCGGATAAGAAAAGGGCGGTAAAAGTCTCTCAGGATGTAAGGAATCAGGTCATCAAGCAAGTGGAGGATGCGTTGGAAGGTCACGGTACACTGAAAGGGCGGCCAACGAACAGGGATGGAGCGTGTTGGCTGGAATTCACAAGAGTCAAGTAGCTTGAGTTCGTCCAGTCTCGTAAGTACTGCTCGTTCACCATCGCGCGCGAGCTAACAATGACATTACATCGTCACAGTCCCGCTCCTCTCGATGTATATACCCCTGCCTCGTTCGTCGCTGTTCTCACAATCATTCGCAATATTGTTCAGTTTTCATCGTTTCATCACTCTCGTCGAGCCTTTTCTCGGCGCCGCCGCTCGCTTCACAATCAAGCTCGTCCTTATGCGTCTGTCCCTGAGCCGATAGACCTTCGACGACCCCTTTGAGTTGCCTTTGAGCGATATTTCCGATATTTCGTTGTTTTAGCAAATCTCCTTCTTTTCTCTCTGTCTCCAGCAGTTTCATATTGCTAAACACACTAGCAGCAAGCGCTCTGCGAGAATGATCATGTTTTTTTTTTGTACGACTTGGGAAAGCGAAATCGCGAAAAGAGATCGGCGTTCTCCTCATTCTCTCAACTCGACTTCACCGGCCAGCTATCTACGTCTACCAAATATATACACCACTTAAAAGGAGACGCGTATGAAGTAGAGCGTATCAGTCTCCATCTCCGACTTTCCTTGCCAACTTTCACTATTCAGTCAACATGTCGAGCACAACTCATTCAGCAGGCCAACCCTCGACTCCCAACTCTATTGGAAGATCTTCAAACCTATTTGGAAAAGTCTTGAACAAGCTACGAACCCCTACGAGTGGAGATGGAACTCAAGGTGCAAACTCCCATGAGAATCAAAACAGTACTCCAAAGAGGTCCTTCTCTCCCATGTTGGGTCGCCGTTCATCTAGTAAACAATCTTTGAGAATGTTTGGATCATCTAGTCGCGCTGGGAACGCCCAATCTCATCCACTTCCTTCGAGTTCGACCAACACTTCCACTTCCTCCCTCGCTCTCCCTCACAATTCTTCTTTCGAATTCGACGACGACAGCCTCGACCTCCCACAGTTCGAATCAGATAAATACGCCCCTTCGACAACCAGTAATCGCGCTTCATCCCCTTATTCTCGCAACTTTCCCTCTTCCTCTTCCCTCTCCTCTGTCGCCCAACCACCACCAGCTCCTTCTTCTTCCTCAGATATCAACCCGCCGAATCACTATCAACCACCTCGACCGAGTACATCAATGTCGACGAGGAGCAGAGCGGGATCTGCGAGTAATGGAACGGGTTCAGCGGGAAGTGGTTGGAAAAGCGCTCTTCTCGGCAGGGGTACCGGAGCTAGCTCGACAACGTCGACTCAGCAACAGACGCAGGCGAACGGGAGTGACGGGATCAGCGGATCGTGGTCGAAGAGCAAGAATTTGGCAAAGAGTTTCGGGAGATCAACTGGAGAAGCGACAGCGAGGGAAGTCAAGGAGAATGATTTCGCGAACGAGGAAGTTACTCACAAGGTTCCCACACATTCTTCTCCTAATGTGAGTAGAACTTGCGATATGCGCATCGTAACGGAGAAACAGACTAAACTGACATTTGTCACTTTACTCTTTCAAACAGGATCTGAATCGACCCTCTCACTCAGAATCCTCCCGCACGACTCAAACCCACCCGACTTCGACCGAACGGACCCTTCCTTCATCTCAAACAGATCCGTTCGATAGCGGCACAACTCCTGGTTTACCTCGAAACGGTCTCTCGAGATCTGCAGCACCTTCGACCGCGGCACCATCGTCAATCGCCAATGCTGGCGCTTCCGTCGGTCGTAAGAATTGGCTTGCGAGTCGAGGTACAGCTGGAGTAACAGGGAGAGCTCGTCGAGTCGTTCAACGGGTTCCTGAACCTTTACTTTCGGAACCTGATATGCCCTTGTCAAACGATGCCGAACGAGGATCGACCACGACTCAACAGCGTCGGATCTGTAAGTAATTCCTCGTTTTCCTTCTTTGATCCGAAGCTGACGCATTTCGCTCGCTAGCGCCTGAACGACCATCGCCCGCACAACCTTCTTCGAGTTCCCGTCCCTCTTTATCGCCGAACGGTCATGGTCGATCTCGCTCCGAGCTACCTCCATCATCTCCAAAGCTCGTCCAGTCGGCAGAACGTAGTGCGGCGACTTTGACCCTCAATTCCTCTTCCTACGTACGCAAACATCAGCTCGACTCTTCTCGTCCCGTTTCTTCCCTCGCCCAGTTCAACGCGAAGGATTCGCCGCAGGAAAGGGACGATCTACCGAGCAGCAAGAGTGCGGCAAGTGCAGCAGCTTCAGCAACCTTCTCTCAAATGAGGGCGACTCAAGCTCCTTCGAACAGTACTGCTTTCCGTAACCGATTCCTTCGTGGTGAATCCTCGACCTCCCTCTCGTCGTCATCTTCCAATAACTCTCCCGATCTACCTTCATTCTCCTCGACCGCATCCGACCCTTCTCCTCCTCTTCGTGCCGCTCCACTCGCAATCTCGACGACACAGCCTCATCCTCGTAGCAATCCTACTCATGGACGAACTGTCAGCGGTAGCATCAAGCTGAATCCGATGGGTTCTGGTCTAGCACGGAAAAACTCAGTCTCGCTACTGAATGCTGTCGATCAGCCGACCGATTCACCTCCCCCACCTCCTATCGACCCTCGAAGAATGGATGCTAGCTCCCGCGCCGCCGCTCAAATCGCACAAGCTCGAGCTTCGATCGAAGAAAGTCGTGGAGTCGAACCGGAGGAGATCGTTCCTTACGCTTCTCGACGAACCTCGATCAGTCGAGGTCAAGGCGACGCTCGCTACGATCAACATCAACGACAACAACAAGATACTGTAACTGCAGCAAGTTCGACACTTGTTGGATCGCTCAATTCTAGTCTCAAGCGAAGCAACAGCGAAACGTTGATGGCTAGCAGTCTGTCGTCCTCTTCCTCCCACCCTCCTCCCCACGCCACAACTCGACCTGCGTCGAGTATGAGTCTCTACCGGGACGAACCCAATTCACACCCTCCCGCGCACATGGCTGAGGCAGCTCTCGACTATCGCCAACCGATTCCTACCCATCAATCGCAAGCTCCAGCTTTCCCTTCGACATCTCTACCACCGATGCAACCATATCGTGACGAGAACGTCTACGAGGGACGGTCCACAGCTCCTTCCTCATACTCTCATCCCTCTGCGCCAACTCAACAACCGAACCCTTCTCACATTTCCTCTCAGCCTCTTCAACATCAGTCTTCCTCGTTCCCTTCTTCTCAACCCCATCCTCAGTCGATTCTCCCGAACGGACGTCAGGTGCTCGGCGAAGTCAATAGAGCTTACCCTCCTTCTTCTGTCGGTCCAGCTCAACCTTCGACGATTCAGCAAGGACAGCGAGGATACGGAGGAGGCAAACCTCAAGACTTCCAAGTTCCTTTACGAGATCGTTCACCTGGAATCGCAGAAGCTACACCGAGTTACACGGCTCAGCAACATCATTATCAGAGTCAACAAGCTTACCAGCATCAACAACAACAACAACAGCAACACGTTCATCCTTCGCAACAACAGCAAGGAATGATGTACCCTGGTCAAATTCCTCCGATGAGTGAACAGAGTCACGCAGAACCGATCAAAAGATTACCCAAACATATCATGGTACGTTCTGACAGTTTCGATTCACTTGTGATCATCCTTGACTGAGGCAATGCGCGATCTGTACAGGTCAACGGAAAAGCGTATCATCGAGCAGGCATACTCGGTCGAGGAGGATCTTCGAAAGTTTACCGAGTCATCGCCGCTCACAACAACGAAATCTGCGCTCTCAAGAAAGTCGATACTAGGAACGACGCCGAGTCACGAGCAAGCTTCATTAACGAGATTACACTGCTAAAGAAACTCTCTGGCAAACCCGAGATCATTCAGTTGATCGACGCTGAGGTTCAAAGTCGATACGTTTATATGGTGAGTTTTCGATTGTTTTCTTCATCGGATCAGCTTGAGCTGACGATCCCTCTGTCGAATTGTGACAGGTCATGGAAGCTGGAGATACAGATCTCAATAGCTTGTTGGCTGGTTACTCGGGACTCGAGTTGAGCTTGAATCGAGTTCGATATATCTGGGAACAGGTTCGTCGAACATGCGTTTTCCATTTCACTTGGCAAGGAAGCTGATGAACACAGCATGGACGAACAGATGTTATGTGCAGTTCAAGTGATTCACGAAGAATCGATCGTCCACTCTGACCTCAAACCAGCAAATTTCGTCGTTGTCAAAGGTCGAGTCAAATTGATCGATTTCGGTATCTCGAAAGCGATTGCCGCCGATACTACGAACATTGGAAGGGATCAACAGATCGGTACTGCGAATTATATGCCTCCCGAAGCTCTACTCGATACGGGTCTCGGAGATGATGGGAAACGGTTGATGAAGGTAAGCTCTCGTTCCACTCGCTTTTATCAGATGACTTTACTGACCTCATACCGCCCCGTGAGTAGCTCGGTCGACCTGCAGACGTCTGGGAACTCGGTTGTATCCTGTATCAACTCGTCTATGGCCAACAACCTTTCGCACACATCCGAGACCTCTCCTCCAAGATCCTTATGATCCAGAACCCTCTACACCGGATCAACTATCCTCCGTACTCAGTCCCGAAAGGCCCAAGAGGAGAAGAATTGACGGATTTGAAAACGAAAGTTGGACCCGATCTTCTACAAACGATGCAGAGCTGTCTGAGGTACAACCCGAAGCAGAGAGCGACGATACCGGAACTATTACAGCAACCTTTCCTTCGGAGATCGGGAGATGAGGAACCGAGTATGTTGCATTTAAACTCTTCTCATTTGCGAACTGCGACTGACTCTGAACCTTTCGGCGCTTGCAGGTGTCACTTCGATTCCTCCGGGCTCGACAACAGTCAATGAATCCGAGATGGCGATCCTCACTCAACGGATAGCGTTCATGCTCGGAGGTCAAAATGCTATGGATCGATTACTGAAGAATCCAAACGAAAACGCTGATTTAGCAAGAGTGAGCCATTATTTCTCTCTCTCCTTTGCTCGCACGATTCGAAGGCTGACTCGTGACTGTGATTGTAGAAACTGATGGGTGAACTGCAACAATTGAAGAACCCTTAGAACGAATTCCCCCTTTCCCCCTCTTCTACATACATACCCTTGTTTCTCCTCATTTTGAAGAGAACGATATTTGCTTTACCATTACCTATCTTCTGACGCTTTCTTGTTTCCCCTATTTTCGTCTTTCATCACTTTTCCTCATTTTTGGTTCTCTAGGATCTTTTCCTCGTCTCTGCCTTATTCTTCTGTTCTGTACTGTGAAACGAAGAAGGATGGACAATCGAAACAATTTGGTTTCACACGCCCAGACTACGTCCGATTCCCATCCAACTCTTCACGACCCAATTCCCAAAATTCCCAACTCCATCAACAGTATTTCCTACTTTCTCTGTCTCGTTGAAGAGCTTCTCCGAAAGTCGTATCGCTGCTTGTATACGATCTGAAGGAGCGAAATTTGAATCGGGAGAGGGGGGAGGGGAGAGCAGATGTAATTCTGAAAGGGTATAGATAAATGACAGTCGAGCGCGGAGGGAGTACCAAGCGGTCTATATTCACCGGAAGAGTGTCAATTCTGTGAGCGTTCAGATTGAATCAGGAGAGAATTCGAGCTAGACTCACGCCTTGAGCTTGCGAACCACTTGCTTTCGCTAAATCTTGAGCGATGCTTGCGACGTGTGAGAAATGGGGTATAGGCGAAAGAAAGGGAAGCATCGATGTTGGTGATGATAGTGGTGTTGTCGTCGAGGCAGATAACAGAGCGAGAGCCTGGAAACGAGTGAGGAAGGAAAAAGGAGAATCGTCAACAGAGATCCGGTAAAAGGAAGGAAGACCCGAAGTACTGCTTACCTCTGGTAGCTTGTCGAGTACATTCTCGTTATACTCTAGTCTAGCCCTGATTCCTCTTCTCAACGCTGATTCCCCTCTCAACCCGCTCCCCTTAACAGCCTTCACCATTTCGATCCTCCCTTCCTCCAACCATGCTTTGACGAGTGCTCTCGCCGGACCCGTCTTCTCCCTCTCAGCCTGATTTGTTCCCTCTACTGTCCCTCTCCCTCTCGCCAATGAGATCAACTCCTGTCTCGAAAGGGATCGTTTTCCTCCATTCCCGATCGCTAGCCCTTTCAATGAGAAAGCGTTCGGTGAAGGTACGTTCGCTGGTGGAGATGGATAGAGTGCGTCGATTGTTCTTGAATCTAGTGGAGGAGAGTTTGGAGTTGAAGAGAGGGAAGAAGAAGCGATTGAAAGAGAAGAGGCAGTGAACCCGTGAGTTGGGATGAGTGGGATCGCTAACCGTGTGAGCTTGTGTGAGATATGTTGTGAAGGTGCTGCCATGCTGACTCGAGTCTCTCAAAGTGAAGTGGAGGAGAGAGACAAACCTTAGAACATCTCATTTGCATCTCGCGTCTCTCTCTATCCTCTCACTCTACCTTACGCTTTCACGACTTTATGGATGATCAACAGACTAGAACAAGGGTAGCCGTGATCGGGTCTGGGTCAGTCTTCGATCCATCTCTCTTCTTCTGCTCCCTCTTTTTCCCCGCCGAGCTAATTCTTTCTCCTCGACATCGCTCCCTCTTTACAGCCTCGCTGGACTCACTGCTGCACACTTACTCTCAATAGCTCCCGCTACTTGCTCGAATGGCTCGTCCCTCGACATCGAAGTTCATCTCTTCGAAAAGGTTCGCGAAAAGACTGAACTTCCGCATGCAGCACCACAGGCTAACCATACTTCACCATAACAGAGTGAACAACTAGGAATGGACAACTCGAGTATATCGATCAAGGGAGAGAAAGGATCTTACAGGGTGGATGTGCCAATGCGAAGTATCAACGGAGGTCAGTTTTCTCTAGCTCCTGCTTCAAACGAGCGTCCTCGAACGCTAACTTTCACTCGGTGGAATTGCCTGACATTAGGCTCTCATGGGAGAGTGAAGAAGCTGTACGACTACCTTCGCGTCCCTCTCGAAAAGAACGAATTCTCCTACTCCTTTTCAAGACTCGATCATTCCACGCCAGTACTCGACGACTCCTCCGCCTCTTCCTCTCCTTCTACCTCTTCTACTGCATTCGACTCGAGAGCCTCAACCCCTTTACCCCCATATAGCAAAGAATCGACAATCAGCGACGTTACGCAACGAAGTCGCACGACGTCCAAATCGCCTAATCGCTCATCTATATCTCCATCTCACTCTTCCTCGACGACGACACGAACGACGACACTGCTGTACGAGGGCTCGTCGGGATTGAAATGGCCTCCTGTATCCCTTCCTTCCTCTCTTGCGACTTCGACTGTTTCACTCCCCGCCCTCCTCCGCTCGACCTGGAGTCAAGCACACTATATCGTCCACCTCTTATTCCTCGCCATCTCTTACCTTCATCTCTTACTCCTCTCCTTCTTCTACGTCAGCACGGGACTCACTCAGAATCGACAAACCCTTCGCCTTCCTCTGCTGAAACTCAACAATGTCGGAAAAGAACCTTTAGAAGTGTGGTGCGATCGGCATGGGGTGTTCAGAGCTATGAAGGAAGAAGTCTTGATCCCATTGATGGCGGCTGTTTGTACCGTTGGAATCGAAGAGGCGCGAACGATGCCTGTTGGTGAAGCACTAGGTAAGCTTCGGATTCTCATTCCTCTGATCTCGTTCGCTGACGTAGGCTTTGACCCTCTCAATCAGAATACATCACTTCAACTTTCCTCTCTGCACATTACACGACCGCGCCTTCTTTCGGCGTACGAGGAATCGTTCGTCGATTGATTTCCCCCGTCCCAGTCTCCAATATCCACCTCTCTGCTCACATTCAACGAATCAACTACAACTCGAGCGAATCGGGTCGTCGATTGTATACTTTGTGTTATCATATTGGGGAAGGAGAAGGGAAAGAGCAGGAGGAAGGAGAAGAAGTGAAGGAAGTGAGGGAACTCGACGTCGATTATCTCGTTTTCGCAACCCAGGCGAATCAAGCTGCTTCCTTGCTCTCTACACTCTCCGCCTCAAGCACTCTTCCCGAAACTACCGGACTCGGCAAGACTCTCGAAGCTTTGAGATCGTTCGAATACGTTAGTGCGCTCGTAGTGAACCACACGGATCGTTCTTTCCTTCCTGCCGCATCTTCGGATCTTCGGGATCTCAACCTCGCCGCCTATAAGACGACGTTGAAGACGAAGCTCGAGAAACGCCTGGAGGAGGAGGAAGATCGCGGGATTTGGACGACTCACCTACCACCCACTTCAATCGAAACAACTCACATCGTCTCTTCCCAACCATCCTTACTCTCCCATCGCTCATCCTCCGCTCCTTCCACTATACTGCAAACGACAAACCCACTTCGACCCGTTCGAGAAGCAGATATTCTCTCGTCAAGTTGGTTCTCCCGAGCTTTTGTCAGCGCTCGATCAAAGGATGTTCTACCTTCCTTCCTACTCGGCGAACGAACGAACACGAGACCCTCACTGCAAGGTCTAGCTTTGGGAGGTGAGGGAGACGGATCACTCGAACGAAATCGTGGCGGTTGCTTCTTTGTTGGATCGTGGTGTGGAAGAGGGATACCATTACTCGAGGGATGTGTGACGAGTGCTGAGGAGGTCACGAAGTCACTGGTGCTGAGAGAAGGAGGGAAACTTAAACGAGGTTCATGGCCATTTTGAACTGCAATATCTCATTGTGAAGTCCGTTAACCTCGCGGAAACTTGAGAGACGAGAGAAAACAAATGAGTATTATAACAACAAGCTGAGGATCACTTCCCTATACATACAAAGCGATCCGGTGTTCAAGCGGTTCCCTTGACTTCCTTCATCTCTTTCTGTAATTCGACTGCTTTCCTCATTATGGCGAGAGTCCTGTTCAACTGTTCCTTCTTGTCGGTTCTTTCATACCCAAGCCCTCCTCCTGCAAGACTCATCTTTGCTAGCTTCATCAGGAAAGCAGCGTCGGCTTGAGCAGTTAGAGGAAGGGATTCATTGGCTCGTTGTTGACGTTCACGAGCTTTCGAACTCGTTTCGAATTGCTTCGAGATGGCGATAGCACGTTCGACAATCGATCTGAGGGTGACGGGCAAGACCGTAGGATAATCAGCGAATGCAGTCGAGGCAAGAAAGCGAAAGTATTGACGGACTCGGACAAACCAGCCATCGAAGCGACGTGAGGTCCGTAAGATTTAGGTGCAGCACCGTCGATCTGCGAGGAAGCACAATTAGCTACATAACGAAGAAGGCTGATGAGAATGTGCGTGAACGAACGAGTTTGTAGAGGAAAACGACTTCGCGAGTCTCGTCATTGACATAAGTTTGCATGTTGCAACAGCGGATCCTATGCGGATAGAAAAACGGAATCAGCCATCGTCGAGTGACGACTGAAAACATGGAAGCTACATACTCGGGATGATACTGATCGAATTCGCAAGAGGATCAGTCGAGATTCGAAAGAAGTCAAGGAAGTAGAGACTCACGGCAAAATCTTCAGTGAGGGACGTGAAATGAGTGGCGAAGAATCCAACACATCCTACATGCGTAGCTAGGCGATGAAGTACTGAATAAGCGATTGCCATACCGTCGTAAGTCGAAGTTCCTCGACCGAGTTCGTCGAGAATGACGAGAGAGCGAGGAGTTGCCTGGATGGAGCGATCCATTCGATCGGGGGTGAGTGATTGATGGATGACGAGGAAGAGGGCGAACAAAAAAGCTCACTTTGGTAAGAATCTTGTTGCAATCGTCCATCTCGACTTTGAAGGTCGAAGCGTTGGCGAAAATGAAATCGTTTGCTCCCATTCGAGAGTAGATTGCATCGACAGGAGCGATACGGGCTTTCGCAGCTGGAACGAAGCATCCGACTATAGAGGCGGAAGAAACAGTCAGATGCGCGTCTCAGCGAATCGATTGAGGTGACTCGAACTCACGTTGAGCCATGATGACGGCGGTGCAAGTCATTCGTAACATCGTAGATTTACCGGCCATCTGTGAGTCAAGCGCACAGTCAGCTAGGGTTGAAAGGTGCTCAGAAGAGAGACCATCTCACATTCGGACCAGTGAGAAGCATGAGGTTTTGGGCGTCACCTCCGATCGCAACGTCGTTTGGAATAAAGTCAGTCGAAGCGCTGAACACAGTCGTGCGTCAGTTCAGTAATGTATTCGAGATAGAGGAACTGAGGTTCAGCTCACCTCAATATGCAAGGGTGCCTCAATTCTTCGAATTCGAGAATCGCTTGATCGCTTTCGACAATCTCCGGTCGAACGCAAGGCTCACCGAGAGCTGCAGAACTCTTCGACAAGCTCATGAGACAGTCGAGCTGTGCGATGGTGCGAATGACCGTCATCCAGGTAGTATAGTCTTTATCGAATTCGCCAAAGAGCTACGACAAGGGTAAAGATCAGCCCAGAAGGAGCGGAAGAGGGACATGACGATCGACTCACCTTGTATTGGAAGTTATTGAGCACCATGCCTTTGCGTTCTCGAGCTTCTTTCAGAGAGGAAACTAAGCGAGAAACTTCGGGAGAGTAGTATCGATTGACTTTTTGCGTGCTCGTCATTTTCACCCAGTTGTTCGGAACTTTGTGCTTGACAGGGACTTCAATCTGATTGATGCGATCGAGCGGTCAGTCGAGCACCACGGAGTAGCGAGACTGACAATCCACAAACTTGGAAAATGTCTTTGGTTCCGATATCTTTGAATTGTACCGAAGTATCCTTGAATTGTTTCTGAGCTGCCTTGAGCTCGACCTGGAGCTTCTCTTCAATATCGTCGACTTTCTCACGAATACGCTGTAACGGGAAAAGCAGAGTCAGATCAAAGCGGTCACCAAATTCTTTAGATCGCGTTGGAGCCTACCTCATACTCGTCGTCCTTCCCATCGACAGGCAAGAGTTCTGCGAAATTGGAAGTCATTGTCAGTAAGAAGACATGAGAAGCGTAGATCGACAACAGCTCACCTTCTCCGTCGTACGATTCTTGAAGCTCGACGAGAATCTCGCTAATATCGGGACAGTTCTTGATGAGAGAAGGTATCCCGGTCGATTTGAAGTCCTCGCAGAGATCAGCTAGGTTCGTCAATCCCTCGGATACTCGCTCGAAAGCCTGCAACAGGGTTGCACGAGATCAGAGACGCGGATCTGAGAAGACGGGAGAAGGAGAGGGGGACAAACAGCGACCACTTCGATGCTGTAATTCGACAATCAGGTTCGATAGTCAGGTATCGGTGAATGAGGAGACTTAGTAGGAGGATATCGACTCACAATTCGCTCTTCTTGCAAGTTTTGGCATGAATCCTACTCAATTTACGCTCGAGATCCGGCAATTTCCTGACCATGTTGTCGAACGCGACCGAGAAGTTTGAGTTTGACAGGAGATCTTCGACGGCATCGAGACTAGCAAGCGGAAGAGACTCAGTTGAGCAGAAACCGTGGAAGACAGACTCAAAACGTCACGAACCGGTCGTTGATTCCGGCTACATCTCGTAAAGGAGCACAGAGCCACACCTTGAAGAGACGCTTGCCGAAAGGTGTGATACATCGACTCAAGAGTTGGAAGAGGGTTCCTTCGTTTCCCCCTTGGGAGTTCTGAAGTACCTCGATGTGGGCGAGAGTTTGTCCATCGAGCACCAAAGCTTTCCCTTTCGAGAGGGGATCGTAGATATTGAAGTTGTTCGCCGTGACTAGCTCTGAATCGAGATTGAGCTGACGAAGATACCTGTAAAATACGAAAGTTTGGGTCAGTCATCGTTGAAAGAGTAGCGTAAAAAGGAAAAGTAACGAGCCAGATCATTCCTCCAAGAGCGCTCATTGCGAGTGGCTTGTCATACATCTTGCGAATGTCCTCTGGAACGAGGTCATCGTCGGATGCTTCTTCACCCTTCTTCGCCGCTTTGAAAAGCTTGAGAACTTCGTCTTTAGCGTCTTCACCTCGAAGGAACTCCTTCCCTTCCTTGAGCGCACTCCATTGACAGTCGATACCGAGACAGTTTCGTAAAAGTCTCGAGGTCGAGATGGACAAGTTGCCTTTCTGTTGAATGATTTCTTTCGGTTTGAGTTGGCGAATGAGCGTTTCGAGTTGAGTACGAGAGACATCGTCGGCGAAGTGTGAGAGCGAGAATTCGGCTGTCGAGGCATCGAGCACGCAGATTCCGAAGGTAGGGAGAGCGGTAGCGGTCGAGATCTCTTCCTGAGCACGAGAGCGAGGCGGAAATCAGCATGATCACGTTACGAGGATTGTGAAAACTCACTTTGATCGCGACGCAGTGATTCGACATGTCGTCGGTAAGCATAGATCCGTCTACGATCGTACCCGTGGTGAGAACACTCTTGAGCTCGCGACGAACAATCTCCTTCCCTCCCTTCGCTTTCCCTTTTCCTCCAGCAGCTTTCGCATCCTTGTTACGGATCTCTGCTCCCAACGCCGTCTCTGATTGATCTACTCGTCCGACTTTGTAACCTTGAGCGAGGAACTACAGCTCAAAGTGCGCTCGAGTCAGTACACAAGGAATGAATCGAGTGATGCCCGAGACGAGCGTACCTTCGCAGCCCAGAAGTCGAAGCTCGATTCGGGAACACCCACCATAGCCATCTTGACACGATCGGTCAACTTGAGATCGAAAGCGGTGTGTCCAATCCGCTGTTAACGCGAAAGCAAGGGGAATCAGTTTCAGGAAGAACAGCGTGAACCAATAGGGAGGAAAGCGCTTCACAGCATCATCTTCGTACTGTGATAGGTATCCAGTTGTCGTTAGCCCTCCTACGAAACGGGAAAGAATACGAAGAAGGACGCACGAGTTCGAAGAATTTTCCTTTCTGAAAGAACAAGACAGTGTCGAAGTGGTTTTGCTTGATTTCCCAGAATTGCTTCTCGAACGGAGTGAACGTGTCCCAGGCGGACGACGGAATGTAGAGTGTACGAGGATCAGCACCAGGCTGCCCGTGCGGGACACGATCGGCCTGCGAGCGAATATCCAGAAAATCAGCTGTCGTTAGATTTGGACGAGAGTGTAGTGAAGGAGGACGAACGTCTTTGGGCTTGGCGAGGAATCCGTACGATGTCTCGTTGGCTTTCTTCTGCTGTTTCTCTTTCTGTATAGGCGTGAACAGGAGAGTCAGTTGTTTGCGACGATCGCTGAGAGAACGAGTGACGAGCTTACCTCTTTCGCAGTTTCAGCAGCCGTCTTGATCGCACCACTGCCTGAGGTGGAGGGCTTGAGAGATGGCCTAGCCGAAGTGAATTTCGATTGTTTCGTCGAAGTGGATTTTGAAGCGCTCTGAGTCTTCGCCTTGCTCTTGGCCGCTGGTTTCGCTTTCGTGTTCGCAGCAGAGGATGAAGACGAAGCATTGGAGGCCATGTCGTCAGACGCGTTGGCGATCACGTCGTCGAGATCATCGTTGAAGTAATCCTCACCTGGCGACGAACCCATAGAAGATCAGCTTTGCTTCTTCAAGGGAGAAGAAAGCAAGGGAGACAGCTCACTCTCGCTAGCAGAACCTTCGCCACTTGCCATCGAGAAATCGTCGTCGTCTTTGCTCTTCTTCTTTCCCTTTCCTTTTGCTACACTCGATGATTTCGCTTTCTTCATTGGAGCTTGTTTCTGTTTCTTCGGCACCTTGACTTCGACTTCGACTGTACTTATTCTGTATCAGCGTGTGCTTCACGGAGTCGTTGTAAGCAGACGCCCGGACGTACCTTCACTCTCATCCTCTTCTTCGGAATCAACTACTTTCTTCTTTCCACCTAGAGATGCCCTCTTGCGTGGTTTGACTGGTTCTTCTTCCTCTTCGTCATCTGCATCGTCTTGATCTCTAGCCGCTGCTGCTCGCTTCTTGGGTACCTGAAGAGAGGCAGAGTTGCGAAGAAATTGCAGAGATCAAAGTGGGGTCGACAATGTGTCAGAATCGTTCCTTCAGAGCGTGTTCACAACAGAGTAGTAGTGTGGACTCACTTTGCTGGTACTCGCTGCTGCCTCTACTTCTTCCTCATCGTCTTGTTCCATCAACAGATCATCTCCCTCGCTCGTCGCTGGCGTGCTCTTGACTGCACTGCTGGTGCTCGTACGCGCCGATGTAGTTTTGGAAGCGGTAGGGGTAGCCTTCTTGACTGCAGGGCGAGACGCTGGAGATGAAGAAGCTAGAGATTCAACTTTGGGTTTGAAGAATCCAAACAGCGTTGATTGAGAAGAGGTTGGTTTCGCGTTGCTACTCTTGTCTTTGCTGGCCATGCTGACCCGAAGCGGATGGGGGATTTCGGTGAGAGAGAGAGAAAGGAGGAAGTTCAGAGGAAGCGAAGTTCGAACTTCCTCTCTTTCCTCCGTCTACACCTCTCGAATCGCTTCGTTGTCTCCTCAAGTCGGCAGCAGCGTACCTGAATCACGTATGGACGCGGTGAGTCATCATTTATCGCCCACCCCCCACTTTCTTCATCTCACGTACTATTTCCTCCAGGCTCTCCCCCATCAACGCATGAACCCTTCGTCCGCCAACCTTGCTCGATCACTCGGGCCGAAGCCTCGACGAACCGAGCCTAGGAGAGTTGAAGCAAACGCCGCGACGGTGGGAATCAAAGAAACCAAGAATGTTGAATTCGTTTTCGACATCCCGTTCGTAATCAAGCTGAGAGAGGAGGAGGAGGAGAGACCGCTCAGATCCCAACGATACACCGCTGACAAGCTACCCCGGCCTGCGACAACAACCTGTGGCCCCTTCACTTTCACCCTCTCATTTTCCGAGAGAACTTCGCCGATGTCATTCGCGATAGACCTCAAAATTATCAGGACAACAGCCGAAGCCGACGATGTCTTTGATTGCTCTGTTCCCTTCAACAACAGCCATTGTTGTTTCGGTTCGAGGTCCTACAAATTCGAAGAAACCAATTTTCTCGTACAGCCGAAGATTGGGCGCAAGGTCGGCAGCACTCTCTCACTACGCCACGTTGTTGCGTATCAAAACCTCTCGGAACTCTTCGGAGTCAAGGAACCCGTTGAAATGGAAGTCCGAGTTCACACTCTCGGTTCAACCTCTTTCCCAATCCCTCGCCGTCAGACAAAATGCGATACCCGAATCCTCGATTCGCTTCCTCACTACGTCGACTCGCCATCGCCCAACAACGTCGCATTCGTCCTCTCAAGATCCGGAAACAAACGACTCTTCGCCTCGAAAAGTCTCCTCGCGTCCTCCTCTTCCTACTTCAAAGAAGCTTTCAATCCTTCACGACGATCGTCCCGTACACCTTTCTCCAGTGATTCTGGTCCCTCGTTCGTTGACGACTCGGATGCGGAGGAGGCAACGGAGGAACGTCCAGAGTCGGAGGAGGATGATCTTCCCCATCCCGATCAAATTGGCACTCGTTCAAGCAGCAAGCGATTGACGGAGGGCAGGCAGTCTGGAGAAGACGCAGGAGGAACGCCGTCGAAGAGGAGAAAGACTGGTGGAGCTAAGCGGGAGGAGGAAGAGGCCGACCAGGAAGGGGAGGCACAGCAGGATATGACGGTGATTCATGTTGATGATGTCGAATACTCGACATTGCGAGCGCTACTGGTGTTTCTCATCGGAGCCAAAATTCAATTCGCGTGAGCTTTCACTGTTGCTTCTCTGGTGATCTCCAGCTGTTAACTCCTTTTTACTTTCGCAAATAGACCTCTCTCATCTCAAGGACGTGCCGCTTTTATGAAAGATTATCGCGAAAAGCATCCTCTCGCTGTCGTCCCGGTTTCATCCAGATCAATCTAGTTAGTCCATCATCCTTCAATCAGGTCTCACACACCTCCTGATCTGATTCATTCGTGTCCTTCTACTTTAGTCGTTTAGCTACGCGCTTCCGTCTTCCAGCTCTGCAAGATCTCGCCATTTCACATCTCAAGACTTCTCTCAATGAACGTACCGCCGGTGTGTCTCCCTCATTCTACCTCTCTGTAGAACTGCCTCTGACTAGCTTTGGTCTCGCTATCTAGCTCTCGAAGCACTCGGAGACGACTGTTATCACTTCCCAGCTTTCCGAGATGTGATTCACAATTTTCTCGTCAAGAAATGGTCAAGCGTCTCTCGATCAGACACCTGGAAAGATGTATTACGAAGGGCAAAGCAGAAAGAGTTCTCTCATACAGATTCTCTCTTGCCTGACTTGTTGGAAAAGGTAGCAAATGCAACTTAGCTCGAAAGAATTCTCTTTTGGAACGGAGCCTTTCGCACTCAATTTTACGCGTGGTTGGCAAGATTCCTATAGGTAGTGTAGGTAGATAGGAGAGATGCGTAGCTATCAGAAGATTGAGACTGGGCTACGAGACTGGATTCAGCTGAATTTCAGCATAACGAAGAAAGATCCCAAATCTCGTATGCCGTCGTTATCGCTCGAGCTTCTCACCCTACGCTTGTAGTTGAGAGTGAGATAGAGTTGCACTGTCGTCTGCGCCTCGGTTGAAGCGCCGTGACGGGAGAGACAGCGAGAGGCACTGTCGGTAATAGACACGCTCGGATCGGCTCGAAGCGGGGGTACGTAGGAGCCATTGCCATAGTCCAGAACTTTCGAGGAAGGGCGGCAAGAATTGCGGCGTGAGAGGAGTGTTCGTTCGCTTTTGAAGTTATTGGCAAAATTGAGGCAGCTAATATTTAATTAACAATCTGACCGCACACGCTACATCAATGCCCAAAAAGTATGGAGCAGCAGGGGATTGAACCCTGGACTTTTCGCAGGATCGATGATGCAAAGCGAACGCGCTGCCACTGTGCTACAGCCCCATCGTCGGACGCGGCCAAAATTACTGTATATATATACAGTTGACAAACGAGTTTGTTCAGAAAATAAGTACAACAGCTCCGAATCGGCACGAGGTTCATCTCGCTCTGTTGCTGAGTTGCACGGATTTGACGGAATGACACTATAACGCTACTATTGTTTTGTGAGTAAGAGAGGCTTCTCACCCGAATCTTCAGCTGAGAAAGGAATTCGGTTTCTTCACGGTGACTGATCTGCGTCGAAGAGAACTTTTCGCAAAGACTTTCTTTGCGAGCGGCGAGCGACCAGATTGATTCGACAGAGGAGAATTGTCTTTTGCTCGCTTCGTAGGCTCGACTCGCGATAGGAGACTTTTTTCGCCGCTCCCACTCGTGCGGATAATGCTCCTCGAGCGCCGTCAAATCCGTCGCACAGTCTGCTTGGTTCCCTCTGATTGAACTTTTCTTGCTCGGTTTGCCGCACTACGTTCTTGTGTCTTCACATAGCACTGGACATTGTAAACAGCTCACTGCAGTCGTAAAGGAGAAGGAACTAATTTCACACCCAGTGCGTCCAAAGCTTGGTTTAGGTACTGTATTGTCGAGCGATTGTTCACGTGCGCCTATAGCTCAGCGGTAGAGCGGTCGACTGCAGCTTTCATAGCTTATCGTCAGGTCCCTGGTTCAAACCCGGGTGGGCGCTTCTTCTTTTTGTCCGATCCTGCGACCTTTGCTGTCCCCCGCCAGCAACTCTGTTTTTTCCTTTTCGTCATTGTCATGCTACCGAATCCGAGCGGAGGCGGGCGGCAGAACGCAAACCTTTCACGACATTGCGCTTCTTTCAAGTGGTTGTCATTTCGGCAGAGCCAAACAGTGTCGCGCTAGCTATCAATCCAGCTTGCGTTCTCCCAACATATCGAAGTCAATGTCAGGGACCACTTAAACACATGACAGAGCTGATGGAACATGAATGTGTGAGAAATGTGGGTGAAGAGATAAAGATGCGAAGAAGGTTCGGATGAACGATGGGTTTCGTTAGAAGGAGATGAGGAGAAGAAGAGAAGAAGGAGGAGATAGAAGAGGTAGAAAGATTAGTTGAATGGTGGTCTGTGCGAAGAATCAGCAAGCGGGCAAACTCAGTGACAAGGCTTGATCTTCGACACCTCACTTCAGTCGCTCATGCTATCACAACTTGCTCGCTAGTCCCGCTTGTTGAAGTCGGATCATCAAAGTTTTGCAGAATGCTAGGCCATAATCACGAGGGGAAATACTGAAGAAGAAGAAAAGCGAAAACGACTTTCAGACGAATAAGCGATAGATCTTGATTTGACGATGCGAGAAGGGGCTGTCTTTGCTCAGAGAAGGAGAGCGAGATTGATTGAACGCATATCCTTGAGTTTCCGAATCTTCGAGCGGGAGATGACTAGACGGGAGAGGAAGAGGGATTTCGACACGGGTGAAGCCAGTGTTTCGTGACCAAGATGTTGCTCCAGCTGGTCACTGCGTAGAGATATCGTATCAGCAGTGAGGCTCGAGAGTGACCTGAGTTCAGGAAATCGAAGGGGACCAACACTCAATTCGAATTTTGTTCTGTCCCCCTCGCAAGTATCGCCCAGTGAGCGCCCTGAGATAATATGAGCGTCCCAAGCTAGATTGTTACTGTCGAGTCTGTATGGGTCTCAGCAGAAAGGGAAGATTCTGCAGAAAAACCGACTCACTTTCGGATCCACGCAGAGGCATTCAATCGGAGCGACGGTAAGAGAGCAATATCGATAACGAGACGCATGATCAGAGGGCTGAAGACCTAGAGCCTAGTGTTCGACAGCAAGAGTAGCAGGAATGAAGAGAAACCTTCGGAGATTGAGCAGTCAGAGTTCAAGGAAACTTTCAAGACCTGTTCGCGATCATGAGCTAGGTACTTAGAGAGGATCTGGATGGATCCGAGGTGCTTCAGAGTTATCCTGAGCGATAGAAGTGAAGTGAAAGAGCAAAAAAGATCGAGCAGCGTCTCTTCCTCTGACACTTCACGGCTCGACTCAAAGCTAGCTTGGATCGGCTCGAATTAATTCAGTTTAGTATGCAAACAACGCGGTAAGCTCTGCTGTGCTCTACCTCACCATCTCGCTGTTACTGACCTTTTCTCTCTTTCGTCAGTGAACTTCGAATCCCACCAACGCTACAACGACAGAAACTAGCACGTACGTTGTAAATGACCTCGAGATGGCTTGCAAGGTGAGTTCTAGTTGATCGCTCGTCTCTCTGAGTGTTGCTCAATTCGATTCTCTCCCCTCCTAGAATGTCCGCCTCTTTCTCCTCCCTACGACCACACCTTCGATCTCACCTGACTTACTCTGGAGGAGCTACTTCGACTGAAGCACTACATACGATTTCTCACTTCCCCAGACACCGGCATTGATCGTCGAATCTATCCCGCAAAATTGGACGGCATTACTCGACTCACCACACACACAACGCACTTCAAAACCACCGATCTAGTTTAACCGCCTTCACTTGGAAGGAGAGGAACTTGCTCTGGATTAACGACGTTATTGCTCAGAAGAGAAGATCACCCGGTGGTTTTAGTTTCTCTCAGAGACTGGCTTGGTTCCGCTCAGTTTCCGGTACCGACGATTAGGGTCTATTCAACGTGGCTCCTTCTTTCCTGTCCCTGAAGCACTGCTCTGTCTCCATCTCTAATTCGACATATCAGAGTAGGCATCTGCTCTAGTTTCCAGTGTTCATCTCGCTCTGTTTCCTTGTCTCTCGCACGTTACCGGACGTCGGTCCCTTGCTTCGGCGTGATCAGTCTACGAGTCCTTGTCAGCTACCTCACTTCGAGAACAGCGGAACTCTCAACGGTGCCTTCTCCTCTCGTCGTCCGTTCCCTCGCGCATCCCTCGCTTCGCGCTTGCAAGGCCGAAGCCTGGAGTCTTCTCATGGTGAGCTGGATCACTTCTGCGTCATGTTGTCGGCGTCACTGACACACTTCGGGTTCGGGAGCAGTCAGAGCGCGTCGACGAAATTGTTCAAAGCTGGAGATCACTCCTCCCGCCATTGATCACTGCTTCCGAGAACCGAACACTCGACTGCCATCTGCCCAATTGATCTTACAATCCAGACACTCGATTGCCGTTGCTGAACTCTCGACTTTCGCATTTTGAATCACACCTGAAGCGAGTGGAAACTGATTTGCTCAAAGTAGAATGATTTGTCTCGACCTCAAACATTCAAGGCGAAGGCGATAGACGAACCGGGGCAAGCAAAGGCTGAGAGAAGGTGAGGAAAGTCAAAAAAGACAAAAGTAAGTGAGCGGCGAGATGGAATGAGAAGATGACATTGCAAGAGCACGTGAGTCCCCACCATAATATGCTATGGCAGTACCCAGCATCGCCATGTGTAGGTATTGCTGGCCGCAGGAGGAGGACCCTTTGCAGGATTTTAATTCGGAAAGAAGTTTGCGAGAAAAAGGAATGAGGCAGTCTATACAAATTACTTATCTACTGACTCGGGTGGCTCTTGAGCAAAAGGATACCTCTCTGGCATGTAGGAGATTGGGCGTCAACATCTTCTCTCGCAGAGAAAAAAAAAGGCTAGGAGCAAAAAATGTATTCCCCTGCCGGGAATTGAACCCGGGTCTCCTCGGTGAAAGCGAGATATCCTAACCATTGGACTACAGAGGATTGAAAGACAAGGTCAGAAACAAAATATACATAGTTTCTGAGTGAACTCATCGCTCAGATGCCCGCTGTCAGTATCAATGAATGCTATATACTCCGACGCCGACTGAATCCAACAGCTCTCACCTTGTGCTTTGTCAAAGTGGTACCTTGAGAAACGGTACTGTACAAGAGCAAAAGGGATATTCAAGAGCAAAAGGGATATGGTTGACGGATGGATCGGTCCGGTGGCAAAAAGTTATTGATGTCTGTGAGATTCGAACTCACGCCCTTTCGGACCAGCGGATCAGATAATGACCTTAAGCTGGCGCCTTAGACCGCTCGGCCAAAACACCTTGTGAGCTTTACCGGCATGCAGAATATACAATTACATCAATTTAGTCAGGAGTAGAACCAGCAATGAAGCTTCGAGACAACACTACAAGACTGCCCTGTACTAGAGACAGGAAAGTAGGGACAACTGTAGTCATGGTTGACCAGCTAACTACTGCACTCCATGTGCTGTCAATTCAAATTTGAGTGGTGCCTGTGATAGCAGTATGTGGCACATTTCCTGGTCCAATCAAGTGACAAAAGCAAGCAAGCAACACAAGTAGTTGAGGCTATAGCCTTCCTCAGTGATGAATCGATGGATTGAGATGGACAAAGCTGAAGTGAAGCGCGCGTGGGAAAAGTTGATTGAATCACTTTCACTTTTCACTCAACCTGGGTTGTCTCTCTACAGACACTTATGCAGGACAACCCAGGTAAGCACACTTCTGTTACATCTCTGCGGAGCTACACACACAGATACAAGACAACTCAGATTGCAATACACTTTGTACCTCTTCTATCAATTGAATCAGTGTTGGTCAAGAGGTCGACCTTTCATTGAGGATGCAAATCTGAAAGGCTATGGTATCAAGACACTGTCAAGAGCAGAAGCGTGGATAGCAGCTGGGAGTGATCACGAGCGCTCTCAGAAGCACAGTAAGCTGCCAACCATCACTTGTGACTTCAGGTGGTGGATGACAATAAACACATATTCAATGCGAGATAGAAGGAGGTAACACAGTCGAAAGTTGAGAACACAATGCTCAAGAGTGATGGGTCTACCAGTCCAAGACCTGCACACTGGCTAGATGCACGCAGCAGAAGGCCCTTGCCACTCTCAGGCTCGAGACTAATCCGCTAAACCACTACGCCCTCACACATGATGAGTCCGTTTCAGCACGTCACAATCCTCTGTTCACTGGGTCACTGCCTACTGACCAATGCATCCATATCGTCCAGTATGCTTCCGGCAAGTCTGGAAATGCGGATGCCTCAATATCATCACAAGTCTGTGTTTCAGCACATCAATCATGTAGTTGGACATTGATCAGACACATGTAAATGCTTGCTTCTGTGGTCAAGTTAAACAACTGAGTGTCTATGCAACTCATCAATACTTTTCATTAGCTAGCGGGTCGCAAGCTTGCAGCAATACGCCCAGAATCTGTGCAACTGTCTCATCATACTAGCTTCAGGAGAAGCTCTCTTCTATCCTTCTCATAAGCCCAGAATATCTTTGTTGATCACTCTCAGTTGTGTTCTGTGTCCAGTTCCGAAAGCAGCTCACTCTTGACTCTATCTTTGGCGGTCTTTGAAGGTTCATAGAATGTCAAGTTGCGTCGGCACAACTGTTTGTCCAGTACATTGTGGCGGAGATCTTGCCACTCGCTGGTACTTAGCAAATTGAGAATAGTCTGACAGGCAATCGAGATACTGCGCAGGGAACCACCTATACATCAACACATCTGTCGTTCCCTCAGAATTTGACTTGAATCTATTCAACTATGCAGGATACCACATGAAGTGCCCTATGTATGTGTTTCAAGTATGTCTGAGTCTCTCTCACTGGTTGCAAGAAGCTGGAGTCATCCATGTTGTGCGAGGTTCTACAGAGCTCTTTCTCTCCTTGATCTCGTCTCTCACTCTAGCTCTTTGCCTCTCTCTTGCTTACAAGAGTTCACTTCTCGAGTCGACTGTGCGAGGTGGAGAAATACATATTGCCGTGACAGCTTCGTTCCCAAGCCTTCCCCTGTTGTCATTCCTTTCTGTCCCACCCTTCACAGAAACCCAACTCTTCCGAATCTCATCTTGCTAAAAATGGAGGATGCTTTATACGGCATAGAGTACGCACCCTTTGCCTCAAATCAAGCTCCAAAACGACGGCTTGAGCTCGCTGTCTCTTCAACCAAAGCCTGGTATCAACTGACGTAGATCCCTCTCGACTTTCGCTGAATGTTTACAGTCGTTCATTTGAGATTGGATTGAACGTAAGTACCTTTACTTGCGTTGAAGGCGAGTGAGCAGAGATGCACGAATCTGACTAACGGATTGAAGCCAGAGTCGACCTGTAATCATGGCCTGATCATCCTTTCTTGTCTGCTGTGGTTCCTAGTCTCCGTATCCTGTGCTATCTGTGAATGTACAGTCCTTACAAGCCAAATTTTTTCAGCACAATTTACATACATCTCTTCCCTAGCGTGATCTAGCTCTTGCTCCATAGTAGACAGCCACTATGCACTAGCGTAAACACATACATCTCACAACATCTTCTGTTGGGCAAGGAACAGAGCAAACTTTGTCACACTGAGTTGGGCCTCCATTCGAGTATGCATCTACCAACACCGCTCCAGTGCGCAGCGTGCACTGATGATGAAAGTTGCTGAGGTGCTGTTGCGCCCTAATACTAACCCTGGCAGAACTTGCTGGTGCTGAAGGGTCCGCCTTTGATCTGTTTGATGAGAAGAGGCCTTGATCGAGATGTCTGTGACCTGTTATCAAAAAAAACCAAGGCTCAAGTTTCTGCGTTAGGGTTAGGTCTAACCACTGAGCACCGCTAAGCTCCTTTGGTTGGGAGATTGCTGTACAGGACAGTCTAAAGGGACTGGGACAGACCACAAGGAAGCTAGTAACAGAGCCGTGAGACTGCAACAGAGGACTTGTTGTTGACATTCTATTTGCTGATCTATAAGACCTGACAGAACCTCAAGCCCGCAAATGTTGCACATTGACAAGAGACTCCGAGCAAAACATGAGATCAGCTGCTTGTGGGTACTAAACGAATACATTAGAGGAAACTAGGGATGTTGCAGGGCACTCCACAAACTCTAGTGACATTTGACGCAATGTACAGGCAGACACTGAGACAAAGTTACGAAGGTGCAGAAAGGGATGCGGTTTCCGAATCTGCATGACTTCAGAATGACAGAGGAGACAATACTGTACAGTCTAACCCAAATTGATCTGCATATTCGGACTTATCGAATCCTGCCTCAGTGTTTTTTCGTCTCCTCCCCTACATTGTTTCCCGTGTTGCATTAACGTGCAGAGAGCTTCTGAAGGTCGTCAGGATTCATTGACACTCACAGAGCAGAGTGCTGGCAAGCGAGCTAGATAGTTCTTCTGCAAAGGATGCTAGAGATGACAGCCACACGCTTTATAGTATACAGGTTTGCAGTAGATGCTCCCAAGGATGCACTACTTATCGATGTGCATCACCTTTATTCTTTTGTATTGACTAGCTTCCTCTGACCCCACTCTTTCCAGTGCCTCTCTCATGTGTCTGGTGCTTCACACTAGACAATAGGTCCGTTCATCTCCTATACTCTCAAACTATCTCTCAGTGCTTCATAGATGACATCCATTTGCTTGCAAAGGGTCTTTGCGTGTACAAATACTGCTCTACTACTCTGTATTGTGCAAAAAAAAAAAAGTAGAAATCAGAGCGCGAGGGGAATGTAAACAGGGCTTCCGATAGAAAGGATACATAAAGACCAGTGAAGACTGAAGCCAAACGTACAGAGCAGCAAGGTGGCATTACATGAAGCAGACCGACATCAGATCTGCAGGATCAGAAGCTCGACTGGGAGTCTCCTAGACGATAAGGAGGTCAGGCACAAGTGTGGAGAGACTGGGTGAGGCTGTGAGGATACCTTCGCGCGTTCGAAACCAGTCATCTAGAAATCGCAGAAAGCGGAGAAAAAGCGGAAAGAGCAAAAGTGGAAATAACCCAGGCACCAAAAAAAGCAAGGAAATCAAGGCATCACGCGTTGGCAGTGTCTGAGCTACGGCTGCCTTCTCCTGAATGAGTCACGCGACTGTCTCCTGCATTGCCCATCTGTTGCATCGAAGTCAAAGTAGCTGTACGTGTGAACTACTGAAGTGAAGACCGAAGATTCGAGAGGCGTCTTCTTCTGGTTCAGCGATAAAAGCAGGTGAAGTTGCGCACACAGCTCCGCAGCAAGCTTTGGCTTCCTGCGCGGTGATGAGCAACAGAACAAAGCAAAATGTGATCCTGACTTCTATTGTCCGGTGTTAGCTGAATTTTGGCATACAGAGAGACTCAGACATACTTGAAACACATACATAGGGCACTTCATGTGGTATCCTGCATAGTTGAAT
>Ga0308170_10000530_pt1 | contig 46439 bp, 42 predicted proteins | sample PhyBR2_2_FD_202136 | JGI IMG/M metagenome (GOLD analysis project Ga0308170, IMG submission 202136) | Phyllosphere microbial communities from UC Gill Tract Community Farm, Albany, California, United States - DLSLSB.R2 | ecosystem: Host-associated > Plants > Phyllosphere > Unclassified | place... | reverse complement strand
CTGCGCCGTCAGCGTCAACAGCTGGGGGTATGAGCATGGCACGCGACGATTTACCAAAAGATGCGGCCACCGTGCCGATGACCATGATCCAGGCGCTGCGCTCGGCCATGGACGTGATGATGGAACGCGACGACAACGTCGTGGTATACGGCCAGGACGTCGGCTACTTCGGCGGCGTGTTCCGGGTCACCGACGGCCTGCAGGCGAAGTACGGCAAATCGCGCGCCTTCGACGCGCCGATTTCCGAAGGCGGCATCGTCGGCACCGCGGTCGGCATGGCTGCGTACGGCCTGCGCCCGGTGGTCGAGATCCAGTTCGCCGATTATTTTTATCCGGCGACCGACCAGATCGTGTCCGAAGCGGCGCGCCTGCGCTACCGCTCGGCCGGCGAATTCACGGCCTCGATGGTGATCCGCATGCCTTGCGGCGGCGGCATCTATGGCGGCCAGACCCACAGCCAGAGCCCGGAAGCGTTCTTCACCCACGTCTGCGGCCTGCGCACCGTGATGCCGTCGAACCCGTACGACGCCAAAGGGCTGCTGATCGCGTCGATCGAGAACGACGATCCGGTGATCTTCCTGGAACCCAAGCGCCTGTACAACGGCCCGTTCGACGGCCACCATGACCGGCCCGTCGTGCCTTGGTCGGGCCACCCGAAAGGCGACGTCCCGACCGGCTACTACACGGTGGAGCTGGACAAGGCGGCCATCGTCCGTCCAGGCAACGACGTCACCGTCATCGCCTACGGCACCATGGTCTGGGTCGCCGAAGCAGCGGCCCGTGAATCGGGCGTCGATGCCGAAGTGATCGACCTGCGCAGCATCTGGCCGCTCGACCTGCACACGCTCGTCAAGTCGGTGCAAAAGACCGGCCGCTGCGTGATCGTCCACGAGGCCACGCAGACGAGCGGCTTCGGCGCCGAACTGGCCGCGCTGATTCAGGAACACTGTTTCTATCAGCTGGAAGCGCCGATCGGGCGCGTGGCCGGCTGGGACACCCCGTATCCGCATGCGCAGGAATGGGCTTACTTTCCAGGGCCCGACCGTGTCGGCGCGGCCCTGAAACGCGTGATGGAGGGTTGATCATGGGAATTCATGTCATCAAGATGCCGGACCTGGGCGAAGGCATTGCTGAAGTGGAAGTCGTCGCGTGGCACGTGCAGCCGGGCGATACGGTGCGCGAAGACCAGGTGCTGGCCGACGTCATGACCGACAAGGCGACGGTGGAAATTCCGTCGCCCGTCGCCGGGACGATCACGAGCCTGGGCGGCGCGATCGGCCAGTCGCTGGCCGTGGGCGCGGAACTGATCCGCCTCGAAGTCGCCGGCGCCGGCAACGTCAGCGCCGACAAGGCGCGCAAGGAGCCCGTCCAATCGGGCGCCGCGACTGCGCCGGCCGAAGAAGTCGCTGAACCGCAGCTCGAGGCGGTGGCGGCGCATGCCGCAGAAACATCAGCGCCGGCTGCTGCACCAGCAAAACCGGCACCCGCTCCGGCAGCCAAACCAGCACCAGCCAGGGCCACCTCCGGTGCGCCGCTGCGCGCCGACGGCGAAAAGCCACTGGCCCCGCCGGCCGTGCGCCAGCGCGCCTGGGACCTGGGCGTCGAACTGCAGTTCGTGCCCGGCAGCGGGCCCGCAGGCCGCATCACGCACGCCGACCTGGATGCGCACGTGGCAGGCCGTCGCGGCGGCGCGGCCAATGGCGCGATGGACGAACGCTATGCCGAACAGCATGGCGAACACGCCACGCAGATCATCGGCCTGCGCCGCAAGATCGCCGAGAAAATGCAGGAAGCCAAACGCAACATCCCGCACTTCACCTACGTCGAAGAAGTCGACGTGACCGAACTCGAAGCGCTGCGCCTGCAACTCAATGCCCGCTACGGGCAGGAGCGCGGCAAGCTCACGCTGCTGCCGCTCCTGATGCGCGCCGTGGTGCTGGCGCTGCGCAGCTATCCGATGATGAGCGCACGCTACGACGACGAGGCGAATACGCTGACGACCTATGACGCGGCCCACATCGGCATCGCTGCGCAGACCGAATCGGGCCTGATGGTGCCGGTCGTGCGTCACGCCGAATCGCGCGACCCCTGGTCGAGCGCCGCCGAAATTGCCCGCCTGGCCGAAGCCGCCCGCAGCGGCAAGGCCACGCGCGACGAGCTGACTGGCTCGACGATCACGATCACGAGTCTGGGTGCGCTGGGCGGCATCGTCACGACGCCTGTCATCAACCGGCCCGAAGTCGCCATCGTCGGTGTGAACCGCATCGTCGACCGTCCCGTCATCCGTGACGGCGCGATGGTGGCGCGCAAGATGATGAACCTGTCGTCTTCGTTCGACCACCGCGTCATCGACGGCATGGTGGCCGCCCAGTTCGTGCAGTCGATCCGGGGCTACCTCGAATTTCCTGCCACCCTGTTCGTGGAGTAAGCGATGGAGACAATCAATACGACCCTCCTGATCATCGGCGGCGGTCCGGCCGGCTACGTGGCGGGCATCCGTGCCGGCCAGCTGGGCATCCCCACCGTGCTTGTCGAAGGCGCGCAGCCGGGCGGCACCTGCCTGAACATCGGCTGCATTCCATCCAAGGCGCTGATCCACGCGGCCGACGAGTACGCCAAGACCGTGCACTACGCGGCGCAGACGTCACCACTGGGGATCAAGGTGGATTCGCCCAGCATCGACCTCGAAAAAACGGTGGCCTGGAAGGACGGCATCGTCAAGCGCCTGACCGGCGGCGTGGGCGCCCTGTTGAAAAAACAGGGCGTGCGCGTGATACGCGGCTGGGCCCGCGTCCTCGATGGCAAGACGGTCGAGGTACAGCCGCACGAGGGTAGCGGGCAAGAGCCGGTGCGCATCCGCTGCGAACATTTGCTGCTGGCCAGCGGCTCGCACGCGGTCGAACTGCCGTTCATGCCGTTCGGCGGACCGGTGATTTCGTCGACCGAGGCGCTGTCACTGAGCGAGGCGCCGCGCCGCATGGTGGTGGTTGGTGCGGGTTATATCGGTCTGGAACTGGGTACGGCGTTTCGCAAGCTGGGCAGCCAGGTCACGGTCGTCGAGGCGGCCGAGCGCATCCTGCCGGCCTACGATGCGGACCTCGTCAAACCGGTTGCCAGTTCGCTCGAGCGCCTTGGTGTCGAGGTGCGCCTGGCCACGTCGGTACTCGGTATGGAGGGCGAGCGGGTCAAGGTGCGCGACGCATCCGGCGTGGAAGCCTATCTCGAGGCTGATCGCGTGCTGGTGGCCGTGGGCCGCAAGCCGGCAACCACCGGCTGGGGCCTGGAAAATCTGATGCTCGACATGAACGGGCGCGCCGTGAAAGTCGACGAGCAATGCCGCACGTCGATGCGCAATGTCTGGGCGATTGGCGACCTGACCGGGGAGCCGATGCTGGCGCACCGCGCGATGGCGCAGGGCGAGATGGTGGCCGAGATCATCGCCGGCAAGCGGCGCTGGTTCCATCCGGCGGCCATTCCGGCTGTCTGCTACACCGATCCCGAGATCGTGGTGGCCGGCATGTCCCCTGGCGAGGCGGCAGCGGCCGGCATCGACGCCATCAGCGCGAGCTTCCCGTTCAGCGCCAACGGCCGGGCGATGACGATCGAGAGCACCGACGGTTTTGTCCGCGTCGTCGCGCGCAAGGACAATCACCTGATCCTGGGCTGGCAGGCAGTAGGCGTCGGCGTGGCAGAACTGGCGGCGGGCTTCACGCAGTCGATCGAACTGGGCGCGCAACTGGAGGACGTGGCGCGCACGATCCACGCCCATCCTACCCTCGGTGAAGCAGTGCAGGAAGCAGCGCTGCGCGCGCTGGGCCACGCGCTGCATGTCTGACATATGCGCCGTCCTGTCCAGGGACGGCGCTTCAGCCCTTTTCCCCTTTTTTGCCGGTGACTGGCTACGCGCTGGTGGCCGGCGCGACGCGGCGCTTGGACAGCGCAGTGCCAAGGCGCAGCGCCGCCGCGACAGCCTCGTCGATCGGCGGCTCGTAGTTGCATGCGATCCAGCGCATCGCAATATGGATCACACCACCGATAACGCCTGCCTGCAGCAACTCGTCGTCCAGCAGATCCGGCGCCACCAGGCGCGTGACAGCCAGACCGAATTCGCGCAGCGAATCGTCGAAGGTACGGTCCACGGCAGCACTCACACCACGGATCTCGATGAGGAATACGCGTGCTGAACGGGGGTCGCGCTGGATCGAAGAGAAATAAGCGTAGAGCATGGCTCGCGAGCGTGCAACCCTGCCACCGCGCGCCGATTCTCCGGCCAGCAGCACTCTTTCACGCACCAGATCGGTGATGAAATTGTAGCTGTCGATCAGGAGCATTTCGCTGTTCGCGAATGATTCGTAGAAGTAGCGCTCGGTGAGACCCGCGGCGTCGCAAACAGCCTTGACGGTCGCGTTGTGATAGCCCCGCTCGCCATATACGCTGATGGCGCCGGCAATGAGGCGGTTACGCCGGTCAGCGCGACGCTGCTCGGGCGTCTGTCCGCGATAGGAGCGAGTGTTTGATATCTCTTGAGTCATTGCAACATTCTGACACATTATCACTAATAATGATGACAATCTGCCATGTCAGTCATTGCAACAGGGTCAAGGGCGTGACACTCCCACGGGCATTGAATTTTCTCCCGCAGACAGCAGGTAATCGACGGACCTGCTGTTCAATATCTCTATGCAAACAGGGTATTGGCAACGGCTCCGATGGGCGAACATGAATCTACCGGACCGAAATTGCCAACAGTTGGCATCATGCTCTCGGCGATGGCCGAACACCGTTATCTGGCAGACAAGGTGACCAGATTCATTCTAGTCCACCTATGTCACTTCGGCGAGGCTTTACAAAGAGCATGCGCAGAGCTGGCGGATGCTGTAACGCGATCCGCCGTCCCGGTCCTGCAGCATGTCATTGCTTATTTGTTGTCCGCACCTTTGCCAGCGCGGTCGCTGGTACCGGCAGCGGCGACCTGGCTACCTTGCGTACCATTCTCATCGGTCTTGCCCTGGAAACCCTCATCAGTCTGCTCTTCGGTCGAGCCGCCGGCCAGCAGGTCGTCGGTGCGACCAAGCTGTTGCAGTCCGCCGCCAGCCGTTTCGTCCTCGCTCTCGCTATTCGTTCCCGGCGCTGCCTGCTTGCTACCGCTGCCGGCAACGTCGCCGGTCGAACCCGCGCCCATCGTTGCCACACTTGTCGTGCCGGTGGTGAGCTGGTCCCAGTTACGGCCCTTGACGTCCTGATCCTTGTTGTCGTTATCGATTGGCATGCGGTGCTCCTGATGTGTGAAGAATATCGCCATCTTATGCCGATCGTGCGCCGCCGCCATAGGCGTGTGCGCCCGTTTGCTGTAGGACTGGGAGCGCACTGCATGCATCTTCCAGACCGCATGGCAATCAGCACCACTACGGAGTTGCGGTTTTGCCGAAGAGCAACATTTATGCCATTTGTCGCGTTATACTGCCGATCAACCGCATGCCCGGCGCCGCCCGTGCGAGCGTCGTTTGCGTATTTCATCATCTGCAGCCCGGTCGCCGGCGCTGCACCTCTGATTTTCAGGACCATCCCCATGAAGAACCTACCATTGGGCGCCCGCCTCGGGCTGGGCTTTGCCATTGTGCTGGCGCTCCTCGTCGCACTGAGCGCGACCGCCCTCACCCGCATGGACGAAGCAGGCAGCAAGACGCACCGCCTCGTCAACACCAGCATGAAGAACCAGCGCAATATTGCCGAATGGCGTCGCAATATCGAAGTCAACACCGCAATCAACGACACCGTCTACCACGCGCCGGATGCGTCGATCCTGGACGTCATCGCAGAGCGCCGCGCTGCCATCACGGCGCGCTCGGACGTCCTGCAACAGGAGATTGACGCGGCACTTGCCAACCCGGGCGTGCGTGAGCAGTTCAAGACCGTCAAGGCAGAGCGCCAGGCGTATATGGGCGCGCGCGATGCGCTGTTTGCGGCCAAGCGCGCGGGCGACCAGGCCCGGCTCGAGGAACTCTACCGTACCCGCCTGACCCCGCAGACGGATTCGTACCTGGCAACGGTACGCAAGTTCGCCGACATGCAAAGCGCGGCCACCGGCGTCATTGCAACCACCATCCTCGATTCGTACGCCAGGACCAGGGTCATCCTGTTCACGCTGTCCGGGGCTGCGCTGCTGCTGGGCATCGGCTGCGCCTGGTGGATCACCCGCTCGATCACCCAGCCACTGCGCAGCGCAGTCGCAGTGGCCGAGCGCGTTGCCGCGGGCGACCTGACCAGCCGCATCGAAAAGGGCCGGCGCGACGAAGTCGGCCAGTTGCTGGACGCGCTGGGCCGCATGAACGGGAACCTGGCCGGCATCGTCGGCCAGGTGCGCGACGGCACGGCGACCATTGCCGACGTCTCGGGCGACATCGCCAGCGGCAACCAGGACCTGTCGGCCCGCACCGAGCAGCAGGCCGGCTCGCTCGAAGAAACGGCCGCCTCGATGGAAGAACTGACGTCGACCGTGCGCCAGAATACCGAACACGCGCACCGCGCCAACAGCCTGGCCGCCACGGCTGCCGGCGTGGCCGGCGACGGCGGGCGCATCGTGGGCGACGTGATCGGCACGATGGGCCGCATCGACGCGTCGTCGCAGCGCATCGTCGACATCATCGGCGTGATCGACGGCATTGCGTTCCAGACGAATATCCTGGCGCTCAATGCCGCTGTCGAAGCAGCGCGCGCCGGCGAGCAGGGCCGCGGCTTCGCCGTCGTTGCCGGTGAGGTGCGCACGCTGGCCCAGCGATCGGCGGCCGCGGCCCGGGAAATCAAGGGACTGATCGATGATTCAGTGGCCCAGGTACGCGAAGGCACGCGCCAGGTCGACCTGGCCGGCACGACCATGCAGCAGATCGTGCACAGCATCGGCCAGGTCACGGTGATCGTGAGCGAAATCGCCGCCGCCGGCGAAGAGCAAAGCGCCGGCATCGAGCAGGTCAATACCGCGCTGGTCGAGATGGACCGCGTCACGCAGCAAAACGCCGCCCTCGTCGAAGAAGCCGCCGCGGCGGCCGACGCGATGCGCGAGCAGGCCAGCCAGCTCGCGTCGGTCGTGGCCACGTTCCGCCTGGCGCAGTCAGTGTTATCTGTTGATGACGCTGATAGCAATGCGAAGCAATTGGCCTGGCAAAATAATTCGCTCTCCATCCAGCGCCCAGCGCCAGCCCAGGTAATTGGACAGGTAGCGTGACGCCACGCCGCGAAAGCGCTGTAGCCAGGCCTTGAAGCGCTGGTGGTAAGCGTTGACGTTTTGCACGTGGATGGCAAGATTGCCCAGTCGTCTCGCACGCTCACCGGCGCGCAGGTTGACCGTCTCGTGCGCGATCCTGTGCTTGCGTGCAAATAGGCGGTAGGCGGCGTGGCTGTCAGTGACTAGCAACGCCTGCTGATCGAGCCTGGGCAGCAAGTTACGTTCGAGCTGCGTAGCCGTCAGTGCGCCGCGGCCAGTGACGGCATCGACCGTGCGGCCCTCACGGTCGCGCGCGACCAGGATACAGTCCAGTTCGCTGGAAATTCCCGGTTTGGCAGCGCGGCCGCCGCGGTGGCGCGGTGGCCGATCAAGCGTGCGCGAACCTTTTTGCGATTCGAGCAGAAATGTTTCGTCGGCCTCGACGATGCCATTGAGGACTGCGGGCCGGTCGAGCTTGACCCAATGCAGGAAGCGGTGGCGCCAGCGAAAGGCCGTGGTGCGGTGTACGCTAACTTGGTTTGCTGCCTTGCGCACGGGGAGCGAATCGAGCAGCGTCTGGGAATACGCGAGCCATTTGGCCTTGAGCCTGAGCCGCGCCAGCGGCGTACCGGTCAGGTCGTTGAAGGTGCGACCGCAAGCGCAGCAGCGGTAGCGCTGCAAGTCGTTGGCGAATCCGTGCCGGTAGCAGCGCTCGTTGCCGCATCTGGGGCAGCGGCGGCCTGGCGCTCTGGCCTCACTGATGAGTGCGACTACCTGATCCAGCCCGGCTGCAGGGTGCAGGGCATCAAGCACTTGCCGGCGCTGGGGCTGGTTCAGCGAAGGCAGTTTTGCAAACCAGCCCTTGAAACGCGGCGCTTTCATGATCGACTCCTGACGCTGTGGACAGGGGTTGGACCACTGGACTGCTCGTCAGTTCAAAAGTAGTCTCTATTTAACGCTGACTGCGCCTTCCGCCTCGAACCGGCACCGGCGCGCGGCGTGCGCCTCGCGCCGCCGGCACCCCGTCTCGCTTTGGCAGCCTGAGCCGCTGCTAGAATGCCCGCCTGACGGGATCACGGGAAGGAACAGGCATGGGGATCGGTGTGTTGTGCGGCTTGCTGGCTGGCGCCATGTGGGGCATCGTGTTCATTGCGCCGGCCTATCTGGCCGCGTTCACACCGCTGCAACTGACCGTCGGGCGCTATCTGGCCTACGGCGTCATCGCCGTCGTGCTCCTGGGCCCGCGCCTGCGCGCCCTCCTCGCCAGCCTGTGCCGGGCCGACCTGTACGCGCTCGCGCGCCATGCGCTGGCCGGCAACCTCGTGTATTACGTGCTGCTGGCGTATGGCGTGCAGTATGCGGGGGTCGGGCCTACCTCGCTGATCGTCGGCATGGTGCCGCTGGTGGTCACGCTGCTCGGTCGTCATGACCATGGCGCCGTGCCGCTGCGGCGCATGCTGGCTCCTCTGCTTCTGGTCGCGATCGGCATCGCCTGCATCAACATCGACACCTTCATGCATGCACCGGTCGGTGCATCCGGCATCGCCATCGCCGGCGGCGTGCTGTGCGCCACCGGCGCCTTGCTGTGCTGGAGCTGGTACGCGCTCGACAATGCGCGCTACCTGAAGAACAACCCGCGCTTTGGCAGCGGCGAATGGTCGGCGCTGTACGGCCTGGCCACCGGCGTGCTGTCCCTGCTGCTGGCACCGTTCGCGTTCTGGGACGCCGGCGGACCAGTGGCGGGCGAGCGCGACTGGACCGTGTTCTGGGCCTGCAATGCCCTGCTGGCGCTGGGGGCGTCGGTCATTGGCAACCATTTCTGGAACGTGGCCAGCCGCCGTGTGCCCGTCACGCTGACGGGCCAGCTGATCCTGTTCGGAACATTGTTCGCCCTGCTGTACGGCTGCATCTATCGCGGCGCCGCGCCACGGCCACTGGAACTGGCAGCAATCGCGCTGTTGATCGCCGGCGTGGCCTGGTCGGTCAGACTGCACGGCGCCGTGGAAGATCGCGAGGTGGCCAGACCCGTGCGTGAGCACCATTGACAATCCCGCAAGGCGCCGTTCAGGTGCGAAGCAAACAACACAGCCATACAGTGTTCTTGGATAAACAGAGGCGATGCTGGGCATAAATGTTGACCTGCCGCAATCATCTGCATAATAATAACAGCCGTAATTGTTTGTTGCCTGGAAATTCGAGCTCGTGTAGCCCGTTCCATCCGGCGGCAAGAACCCTGGCAGTATGTTTCGCCGGAGTCAGAACCCCCGGGATTCTCCCACATCGTCCGGGTTCGGTTGTCCCTTTCGCCCGCTGAGGATGTAGATGAGTTTCACGAATAATCGATTTACGCTGTTGACCTTCGGTGCTTTCGCCCTGCTGCTATGCGCAATGGGCGCCGCGGCGCTGCATTTGAGCGTCGAAACCATGTTTGTGGTCTCGGTGCTGATGTTCGTCACCTGCGTGTCGAGCGCGGTGCACCTGTACGGCGTGCGCATGGGCCTTCGGCTTATGGTTCTGGCTGTGAGTATTGGTTTCTTCGCCGAATACATGGGTGAAAACTACGGCTGGTTCTTCGGCGACTACGATTTTACCGACGGACTCGGACTGCGGCTGCTGGGCGTGCCAGTCGTGATTCCGCTCATGTGGTTCAACCTGGTACACATGTGCCTCGTTATTGGCAACATCATCCTGTTTCGCACGCCCGTCGCGCCAGCCGGAGGTGTCGGTACGATCATCGCGTCCTCCGTATTCTGCGGCATGCTCGTAACGGCCTACGACCTCGGGGCGGACCCGTATATGGTCTTTGTCGCCAAGGCGTGGATCATGACCAAAACCGACGGCTACTGGTTCGGGGAAACCCTGCAGGGCTTCGTGGGCTGGATGTCGATTTCGACGGTGATCGCCGCGCTGTTCAATCTGCTTACCCGTTCTGCCCCACCACCGGCCGGCGCTGAGCCGTTCAGGAAAGTGCATGCGCTGGTGCCGGTCCTGATCTATGCAGACCTGATGGTATTTCTGATGATGCACGGCGAACCCGTTGAAACGCGGACGATCGTCTTGTTCGCGATGGGCATCCCCCTGCTTGCTGCTTTACTGACGTACCAGCAATGGTCCTTCCGGCCCAACGCTGCGTCCGATTGACAGGGTGACGCGCATGCAATGGACCGACGAACTGATTGATGGTTTCAAGTACCGCGGCGACCCCACAGCCGACCGCGCCGTGGCCGCCTTGCTCTCAAGCCAAAGCGAGCCCGACACAGGCGCAGACGGCAAGCTACACGCGCTACAGCAAGCTTTCGCCTTTCTGAGGCCCTTGTCCCTCAATCAGGATATCGCTGCGGGGGTCGCCGAGCGGCGCACGCTCCACGGCGAACACGATGAGCTCGCTAACCTCGTTGAGTCATGCGCGGCCTTGCCGGAATGGGCCGACCACCAGCAGATCGAGCGGGCCGAACGGCTGTTTCGGGAAGGTGGCGTCGTTTCCTGCATCCTGTTCTTTTGCGCCTGCCTGCCGGAAGTGTATGTCGTTCCCGATATCTCGACCGTTCTGCGTGCTACCGGCAATCTGGAGAAAATGACCGACCAGCGCATCCGCGCAACGTCCGCCATGATCATGGCAGCCCTGATGAGCGGCGGTCTGCGCAAGGAGCTTGGTGCAGGCCGGCCGAAGGTGCTGAAGGCGCGATTCATCCACGCTGTCATGCGCCACCTGTTTCTGCGCGGCAGTCCGCAGGAGCGTGTCGTCCAGGGCCAGCTGCAGGAAGTGCCCCCGCTGGCACAGGCCGCCCGTACTGAAAACACCTTTCGCCAGGCGCTTGCCCACGGGTGGAAACCGGCTAACGATGGGCTTCCGTGTAATCAGGAAGAACTCTCGTACACTCTACTGACCTTCGGCTTCGTCTACCTGCGTGGCCTGCGCCGACTCGGCCTCGGCTTTGCGAAGCCGGACGAGGAAGCCTATCTCCACCTGTGGAACGTGGTCGGCTATCTGCTGGGCATTGATGCGCAGGTGATGGCGCATACGATGGACGACGCCGCTATCCTTTTCGCGCGTCTGCAGGCGCGTGCGCGGGCCAAGCCACTGGCGGACGACCCGCGCCGCGCACTTGGCGGCGCCTTGCTGGGATCGATCGAGAAATCGATCCCGCATGCCCTGTTGCAGCCGGCCGCCGCACTGGTGGTCGAACACCTGACCAGCGCAGCAACCGCGCGCGACCTGGGCTTTCACGCGCGCGCATCGCTTGCCTCGCGCTGCGTATTCGCCGCCGGCATGGGCACGACGAAGCTCATCGATCGCGTCGTCCGCAAGCTCAGCCCTGAGTTTTCCCTGGTCCGCTTCCTGTTCAGAGTAGCCGGCTACAAACTGGTGCATGCCGTCCTGACCGACGACGCCAGCCCGATCGATCTGCCAGAAAGTACCAGACGAGAGATCAACGCCATGCTCGAGGAGTGGAGCAGCGACCGTCACGCGCCGCGGTGGATGAACAGGATGGAGGACTATTTCACGACCAGAGGCGACTGGAGCGAATCGATCGGCGTGTAGGGCAACGAGCGCACGGCGATCAGGCAGGCGCACGAGCAGGCGCTGATCACATGAACACATGCCGGCGCCTGCCATATGCGCAACAGAGACAGGAGCAGCCCCGGCAGGCCAGCCCGAAACGGGTGGCGGCGTCCGCTTAGCCGGCTGGCAGCTGGACCGGCGCGTCGGCGGTGGGAAGCAGGAGATCGACGCCCACCGTCGTACCGCGCGAAGTGCTGGCGATCGTGAGCGCACCACCGGCCAGGCGCGCGCGTTCGCGCATGCCGGGCAAGCCCCAGTGCCCCTGGCGCGCGCCGCGGGCCAGGATGTCGGGCGGGATCCCCTGCCCGTCGTCGCTCACGGCCAGGCGCAGGTTGCCACCCTGGCACGCGAGTTCAAGCACCACCTGGCGCGCGCCGGCGTGGCGAAACGCATTGGACAGGGCTTCGCGGCCGATCGTGAACAGTTCTTCTTCGACGTCCGGCGCCAGCACGGGCAGCGCGCCGCTGCTGCGCACGACGAAGCGCACGCCGGCCGGCGCCGCGAACTGCTTGCCCGCCTCGGCCAGCGACTGCGCCAGCATCCCGTCGCGCACCGCCGGCCGCCGCAATTGCGTGAGCCGCTCGCGGCCTTCGTCGATCACGTTTTCGGCCCGCACCAGGACATCCTCGACATCGGCGCGCAAGCTGCCCTCGCCCGGCAGCTTGCCCATCAGGACATGCATGCGCAGCACCAGCGCCTGCACGCTTTGCAGGAACGTGTCGTGCAGCGTGCGGGCGATGCGTTCGCGCTCGAGCATGCGCACCTTGACGTCATGGTGCAGGCGCCGCGCGACCAGCCGCAGGCGCCAGCGGTGCAGCGCCCAGCCGATGGCCAGCAGCACGAACCCGCAGGCCAGCTGGAACGGGAGCGTCTGCGTGAAGGCGGCCTGGATGCGCAGCGCCGCGCGCGCCGGCGTGGGACTCCAGACGCCGTCCTCGTTGGCGGCGATGACTTCGAAGGTGTAGGCGCCCGGCGCCAGGTTCGTGTACACGGCCTGGCGCACGTTGCCGGCGTCGCGCCAGTCGCGGTCTTGCCCCAACAGGCGATAACGAAAGCGCACGCGCTCCGGCATCGACAGCGCCGTGGCGGTAAAGTCGATTTCAAGCCGCAGCGTGCGGGCCGGCAGCACCACCGGCGCGCCGGCAGGATAGCTGCGTTCGTCCGTGCGGATGGCGCCCACCAGCACGGTCGGCGGGCGCGGATTGCGCGGGATGGCAGCCGGGTCAATGTGGCCGACGCTGTTGGAGGTGGCATACCACAGGCGGCCGTCGGTCGCCTCGACCAGCGATGGCAGCGGCCGGATCTGCGCCGGCATCCCCAGGTGGCCATCGAGATGGTCGAACCGTTCGGCCACCACGGCCGGGCGCAGCCGGGCAGTTGCATCGGCCAGCGCACGCGCGTCGATGCGCGCCAGCCCGCCCGTGTCGTGCAGCCACAGTTCGCCGCCGGCGCGTTCCACGATGCCCGAGACGCCGTAGAAGGCGCCGCGCCCCGTCTCGGCCAGCGGGACGAAGCGGCGGCCATCGAACCAGGCCAGGCCACGGTCGCCGCCGACCCAGGTCCGGTCGCGCCCCTGGACGATGGCCAGCGTATTGCCAACCGCCAGGCCATCCTTCTCAGTGAAGCGGCGTACCTGCCCGGCGTCCAGCACGGCGATCCCGTTATCGACATAGCCGAACCAGATGCGCCCGGCGCGGTCAGTGGTGAGGGTGATGGCGGTCGGCATGCGCAGGTCGGCATGCCCGCCACCGGCGCGCCAGACGCCGTCCTGCAGCACGTGCACCCCCTTGCCCACCACCGACAGCCAGAGCGCACCGTCCGGCCCCACGGTGATCGCCTGGACGATCTGCGCCGCGAGGTCGGGCGGCAGCGGCGTCTGCGTCGTAACACCCCGCGCCACGCGCCACAAGCCGCCGTCGGCGGCAAACCAGAGCGTGCCATCAGCCTGGCGGTGCGTCGCGCTGGCGCGGTAGATCGGCACGTTGCGGCGTCCGCCCTGCCGGTCGACGACGAAGGTGGATACCGGGAACGCGTTTTCGTGATGCCGGTTGATGACCCATACGGCGCCGTCGTCGCCCGCGAGCACGCCCGGCAGGCCGGTCTGGCCTTTCGGCAGCGTGATCGTCGCCAGGCGCGGCTCGCGTACGCGGTCGATGCCATTTTCGGTGGCGAACCACAGATTGCCTTCACGGTCCGTTAGTGAGCTGGTCATCGACTTGCCCGAGAATCCGTTGGCCGGCATGAACTGCTGCACGGGCTTCTTCTGTTCGTCGAGCAGCTGCAGCGCATCGCCCGCATTCACCCATAGTCGGTGGCGGCGATCGATCGCATACGTCAGCATCGGCAAGCCACCGTTGTTCAGCGTGAACGGGGTTACGCTGCCGGTATCCGGGTCGAACAGCTGCAGGCCGCGAGCGCGGCTGTTGATCAATACCTGACGCTCGGTCAGCAGGTCGCCCCCATCGACGCCCGCCTGGTCGAGCACGCGCCTGAACGTGTAGACGCGGCCCGATGTGCTTTGTCCGCTTTGCTCGCGACGTTCGCTCCGGTAGACGCCATCGGCGCCATACATCAGCATGCTGCCGTCGCGAAGAACGGTATGGAATCGTTGCGCCCCCTCGGGCAAGCCCTCGGCCGCTGTCACCAGACGCCAGTGTTCTCCATCGAACGCAAACAGGCCGCGGCTGCCGGTGGCCCAGAAGCTGCCGTCGGGCAGATGGATAAAGTAGTACACCGCACCCTGCGGCCCGCCGCTGCCCGTGTAGTGCTGCACGGCGCCGGGCGTGAAGCGGCTGATGCCGCCGAACTGGTAGCCGACCCAGATTGTATCGCCGACCGCTTTGACAGCGGTGATGGCCGGCGAATGGAGGGGATGGCCATACACGGCGCGGTTGCGCACGAAGCGCGCGCCGTCGAAGCTGTACAGGCCATCGGTGGCGGCGAACCACAGCAGGCCATTGCCATCCTGGGCCATCGAAAACACGTTTGCTGGCGCGCCATCCTTGCGGGTCCAGCCGGTATGTTGCAGATCGGTGCGCCAGGGGGTGGTGGCGGCTGGAGACTGGGGCTGGGACGTTGATGGGGACTGAAATGCATGGCTGACGGGGGCGTACGCCAACGACGTGGCGGCCAGCGTCCATGCAACGATACGTAGGCAAAGCAGGGCCATGCGGGCTTTTCGTCGATGTGCGTTCTTGTTATTGGTCGTACCGCACAATCATAGCTGGCGTGGCATAAAAAGCAAGGCGCAGTCAGCGTTATCTACTGATGACTCTGATTGCGATGTGAAACAAGTGCTCGGGCGAACTGACCCTGTCGCCATCCAGCGCCCAGCGCCAGCCCAGGTAGTTAGGCAAATAGCGCGATGCCACGCCACGAAAGCCGAGCAGCCAGGCCTTGAAACGCTGGTGATAAGCGTTCACGTTCTGCACGTGGATGGCACTGTTGCCGAGATGCCTGACGCGCACGCCTGCACGCAGATTGACCGCTGCGTGGGCAATTTTGTGCTTGCGTGCAAAAGCCCGATAGGCCGGATGGCTGTCGCTGACCAGCAGCGCTCGGGGATCGAGCTTGGGCAGCAGATCGCGCTCGAGTTGCGCCGCCGTTACCGCACCACGACCGGTAACGGCATCGATAGTGCGTCCTTCGCGGTCACGAGCCACCAGGATACAGTCGAGCTCGCGCGAAATGCCCGGCCTGGTCGCACGACCGCCGCGGCGGCGCGCCGGGCGGTCGAGTGTGCGGGAGCCTTTTTGCGATTCGAGCAGGAATGTTTCGTCGGCCTCAACAATGCCATTCAGCGCTGCGGGCCGGTCGAGTTTGCTCCAGTGCAGGAAGCGGTGGCGCCATCGAAAAGCGGTATTGCGGTGCACGCCAACCCGGTCTGCCGCCTTGCGCACCGGGAGTGACTGGAGCAGCACTTGCGAGTACGTGAGCCATTTGGCCTTCAGCCTGAGCCGCGCGAGCGGCGTGCCGGTCAGGTCGTTGAACGTGCGGCCGCAGGCGCAGCATCGGTAGCGCTGCAGGTCATTGGCAAAGCCGTGGCGGTAGCAGCGCTCATTGCCGCATCTGGGGCAGCAGCGGCCTGGCGTCCTGACCTCGGTGATCAGCGCGACCACCTGCTCGAGCCCGGCCAAGGGGTGCAAAGCACCGAGCACTTGCCGGCGTTGCGGCTGGTTGAGCAACGGCAGTTTTGCGAACCAGTTCTTGAAACGCGGCGCTTTCATGATCGACTCCTGACGCTGGGGACAGGGGTAGGACCACAGTACCGCTCATGAGTTCAAAGCTCGTCTCTATTTAACGTTGACAGCGCCAAAAGCAAGGGCTGCCGCTCGCCTGAACGGCAGCCCTGGATGTTTCAGGTCTTGCTGCGCGACTTGAACGTCACCACGCGGTACAGATACCAGCCGAGCAGGCCGATCAAGACCGCCTTCGACACCGGATCGACATACTCGGCCACGCGCTCGTACTGGCTCTCGAGTGCATAGCCGGCGCCGGTCAGGATGCCGGTCCAGATCAGCGAACCGATCGTCGAGAACAACAGGAACTGGCCCATCGACATCTTGGCCAGGCCTGCCGGTACCGAAATCAGCGTGCGGATCGCCGGAATCAGGCGCCCCAGCAGCACCACCTTCTTGCCATGCTTTTCAAAAGCGTCCATCGCGTGCTCGATGTCGCCGTGGGTGACGGTCATCCAGCGCGCGTGCTTGTCGGCGAAGGCTTCGAGCCGCTCCTTGCCATACACCTTGCCGGCGTAATACCAGGGCAAGGCGCCGGCCACCGAGCCGGCGGTACCGGCCAGCAGCACGCCGACCACGTTCAGGTCACCGCGCGCAGCGACGAATCCGGCAAACGGCATGATCAGCTCGGACGGAATCGGCGGAAAGATGTTTTCCAGCGCCATCAGGGCAAAGACGCCCAGATAGCCGCTCTTTTGCATGAACTCGGTGATGAACTCGAACACGGGACGTACTCCATATCATTGGGCAGCCTCTACGATACCACTTTCAAAAAAGACATCTGTTCTGCTGCGCGCGCCAGACGTGGGGTGACAGGCCGATGACATCGTGAAAGCTGCGGGTAAAGTGCGACTGGTCGCAAAACCCGTGCGCGTGCGCGATCGTCGTCAGTGGCGTGCTGGAAGCAACCATGGCGTTGCAGGCGGCCGCCAGCCGGCGCCGCAGCACGTACACGCGCGGCGGCACGCCGACGCTGTGCTTGAACGCGCGCGTGAAGTGGCTCACGCTCAGGCCAAGGGTGGCGGCCAGACGCTCGGTGCGCAGCGTGGCCGCGAGGTTGGCGTCGATGTAGTCGGTGACGCGCTGGATCTGCCAGTGCGGCAAGCCGCCATGCTGGCGCGGCGGCGATGAAGACAGCTGCATGGAATCCCTCCGGAAAGTTCGGTGACGATCCGGATGGTGCAATGGCGTGGCCGATGGCGACAGACCACGATGGGGCGCTGCTGCCCCCCACGAAAGTGGGGGTGCGGCTGAAACGTGCTGCGCCTAGATTTCGAGGAACCCGCGCTCGATGCCGATCGTCACCGCATGCGTGCGGTTGTTCGCGCCCAGCTTGTCCATGATGCTGCGCAGGTGGCCCTTGACCGTGTCCTCGGACAGCGTGAGCAGGCGCCCGATCTCCTTGTTGCCATTGCCGCGCGCGGTCAGCTCGAGAACCTGCAGCTCGCGCACGGTGAGCGTTTCGTGGCCCAGGTGGCGCGCCAGCTCGCCGGCGATCTCCGCCGGAATATACCGGTGGCCGCCCGCCAGCACCCGGATGGCATCGGTGAGTTCCTTGCGCAGCGAGCTCTTGAGCAGATAGCCCTGCGCCCCGCTCTTGATCGCCTGCATGGCGCGCGCATCGCCGCGGAACGTGGTCAGGATCGCCAGGCACGCCTGCGGAAATTCGGCGCGGATCGCGACAATCGCCTCCATGCCGTTCAGGTTCGGCATCTGCAGGTCGATCAGCGTCACATCGGGGCGCAGCGTGCGGTACAGCGCCACGGCTTCATTGCCATCGGCCGCCTCGCCCACCACCTGCATGTCGGCCTGGCTGTGGATGACGGCGGCGATCCCCTCGCGCATGAGCGGATGGTCGTCGGCGATCAGGATGGTGATCGGGGCGGTTCGTTGATGCACGGCGGTCCTCTTCTGGTTGTGGTCACCCGGATGATGCCGTCACCCTGCGGGGGCGTCCAGTCATGGCGTGTGGGGCGCGGTACGGTCCGGTGCCAGCCACATCGCCGCGAGCACGACATGCAGCACGGCGGCGAGCGGCGCAGACCAGGGCGAGACCGCGATGGCCAGCGCGTACAAGCCCACCGACACCTGGTTTTTTCGCGCGTGCCAGGCTGGCGCATGGGCCGCGCCATCGCTCGCACCGAGCCGCCACGACAGCAGCAGAAACGACAAAGAGCACAGCAGCAGCACGACACCGTACAGCGCGACCGGCGCCGGCGCCATCGGGTGTTCGCCGGCCCAGGCCGTGACGAACGGAATCAGCGACATCCAGAACAGCAGGTGCAGATTGGCCCACAGCACAGCCCAGTCCACGGGCCCGACCCGTTCCAGCAGCGCGTGGTGGTTCACCCAATAGATCCCCACGTACAAGAAACTCAGCGCATAGCGCAACCAGCCCGGGATGACGCCGGCCACGTCGGCCAGCGTCGTGCCGTGCGGCGGCTCGAGCTCCAGCACCATGATCGTGATGATCACGGCGATGACGCCGTCGCTGAACGCTTCGAGCCGGGCTTTGTTCATGCAACGGCCTCAAGCGACGGCACGCACAGGTGCAGCACCAGGATCGCCAGCGGCACGCTCAGCGCGACGAAACCGAGCGCCAGGAACAGCCAGGCGCCGCCGGCGCACCCTGCGGCAAACCCGCACAGCGGCCAGAAGAACTTGCTGCAGCGGGCTGCCGTGGCGGCGTCACCCGCGCCGCGCAGGCGGTCGACCGTATCGATCACCAGTTGCGTGACGTTCCCGGTCATCATGGACGTGGGCGCGAGATGCGCCAGCAGCAGCTTGCTGGCGGCGCTGTGCGCGCCCATCGCCGCCGCGCCGAACAGGCCAGCCGCCATCGCCAGCGCCGACATCGTGCGCGCCACCGGCTCGGCCAGCATGCCGCACACCATGAAGCCGGTCAGCAGCGCCAGTTGCAGCAGGTACGATGGCCGGTGCGCGCTGGCGCCACGCCGCTCGCACGACGCGACCAGCAGCCGTGCGGCAACGATGCCGGCGATGAAGGCCGGGAACGCCAGGATCTTCAGCAGCGACGGAATCTGGCCCGGGTCGGCCAGCGACGCACCCAGCAGCACGAAGTTGCCGGTGACGTGCGCCGTGAACAGGCCAAACAGCGCCATGAAACCAAGCGTGTCGACGTAGCCGGCAAACAAGCCCATATTGAAGCCATGCAGCCGGGAAGGATGTGGCGGCGGCATGTCAGAACGCGAAGCAGCTGCAACCGAGCGCGCCCCAGAAGCCGCTGTAGCTCGATACGGGAATGGTCGATTGGCGCGCATGATCGTGGCTGTGCGCATGCACGCCGCACGGGCCGCTGCACTGATGCGGCAACGCCGTGGTTGGCTGTGCAGCCGCCCTGCGCCAGTGCCCCGGCACGCTCGCCACCGGCGACCAGTCGGGCAGCACGGGAATCGGCGGCAAGCCAAGATCGCTGAACTCGGCCGCGCCGTAGACGATCCGGCCACCGACCACCGTCAGCACTGATTCGATCGCCTTGATGTCTTCGGCATCGACCGTGAAGAAATCGGCCGACAGCACCGCCAGGTCGGCGAACATGCCTTCGCGGATGCGCCCCTTGCCCTCCTGCTCATTCGAGAACCAGGCGCTGCCGGCGGTCCACAGTTCCAGCGCGACCTCGCGCGGCAGGTAGCCGGCGCTGCCGTACAGGGCCAGGCCGCCGACTGTGCGACCGGTGACGAGCCAGTACAGCGCTGTCCACGGGTTGTAGCTGGCCACGCGCGTGGCGTCGGTGCCGGCGCCGACCGGCACGCCAGTTGCCAGCATCTGCTTGATCGGGGGCGTGGCAGCCGCTGCTTCGCTGCCGTAACGGTCGACAAAGTACTCGCCCTGGAACGCCATGCGGTGCTGGATCGCGATGCCGCCGCCCAGCGCCGCGACACGGTCGATATTGCGCTGCGTGATCGTCTCGCAATGGTCGAACATCCAGTGCAGGCCATCGAACGGGATGTCGCGGTGTACCTTCTCGAACACGTCGAGCATGCGCGAGATCGATTCGTCGTACGTTGCGTGCAGGCGAAACGGCCAGCGATGCGCCACCAGGTGGCGCACGACGCGTTCCAGCTCGCCTTCCATGCCCGGATCGAGATCCGGGCGCGGCTCGAGAAAATCTTCGAAGTCGGCTGCCGAGAACACCAGCATCTCGCCAGCGCCGTTATGTCGGTAGTAGTCGCTGCCCTGCCCTGGCTTCACCATGCCGGTCCAGCGCTGGAAGTCTTCCAGCTCGCTTCCCTTGTGTTGCGTGAACAGGTTGTAGGCGATACGGATCGTCAGCTGGCCGGCCACGTCGAGTTGCTCGACGACGGCGTAATCCTCGGGATAATTCTGAAAGCCACCGCCGGCGTCGATGGCGCTCGTGATCCCCAGGCGATTGAGTTCGCGCATGAACTGGCGGGTCGAGTTAACCTGCAGGTCATGCGGCAGCACGGGGCCCTTGGCCAGCGTGGCATACAGGATCATCGCGTTGGGCCGCGCGATCAGCATGCCGGTCGGATTGCCGGCGCTGTCGCGCACGATCTCGCCGCCCGGCGGATTGGGCGTGTCCTTCGTGTAGCCAACGGCGCGCAGTGCGGCCCGGTTGAGCAGCGCGCGGTCGTACAGGTGCAGGATGAACACGGGCGTGTCCGGCGCCGCCGTGTTGATCTCGTCCAGCGTCGGCATGCGCCGTTCGGCAAACTGGAATTCGTTCCAGCCGCCCACCACCCGCACCCACTGCGGATTGGGGGTGCGCTCGGCCTGCGCCTTGAGCATGCGCAGGGCATCGGCCAGCGACGGCACGCCTTCCCAGCGCAGCTCGAGGTTGTAGTTCAGGCCACCGCGAATCAGGTGCAGGTGCGAGTCGTTCAGGCCTGGAACGACGGTGCGGCCACGCAGGTCGATGACCTGGCTGCCTTCTTCGCGGTGGCGCATGACGGCATCGATGTCACCCACCGCGATGAAGCGCCCGTCGCGAATCGCCACGGCAGAGGCTTGCGGCTGTTCACGGTCGACCGTGTGAAAGCAGCCATTGATCAGGATAAGGGCCGGCGACGCGGCGCGTGGGGTGGCCATGATCGTTACGCCGGTACGGGCGCCAGGACCTCGTGCGTGCCCGCCGCCCGCGCGGGCGCCTTGTGCACCATCGTGTAGGCATAGTCCACGCCCATGCCATAGGCGCCCGAATGCTCGGTGACGATCTTGATGACGGCGTCGTAGGTCTCGCGGCGCGCCCAGTCGCGCTGCCATTCGAGCAGTACCTGCTGCCAGGTCACCGGCACCACGCCGGCCTGCACCATGCGCAGCATCGCCATATCGTGCGCTTCCTTGCTGGTGCCGCCCGAGGCGTCCGAGACCATGTAGATCTCGTAATCGCCTTCGAGCATCGCGCACAGCGCGAACGTGGTGTTGCACACTTCCGTCCACAGGCCCGCGACGACCACTTTCTTGCGGCCATTGGCCGCCAGGGCGTCGCGCACTTTCTGGTCGTCCCACGAATTCATCGAGGTGCGCTCGAGGATCGGCTGGCCCGGGAACACGTCGAGCAGCTCGGGATAGGTGTGGCCCGAGAACGAGGTGGTCTCGACCGTCGTGAGCGTGGTCGGGATGTTGAAGACCCGGGCCGCCTTGGCCAGCCCGACCACATTGTTCTTCAGGACCTGGCGGTCGATCGACTGCACGCCGAAAGCCATCTGCGGCTGGTGGTCGATGAAGATCAGTTGCGAGTTCTGCGGGGTCAGGACGTCGAGTTTTGGATTGCTCATGGTGGTCTCCCTGTGATGGTGGATGGTTCGTCGAATCTGGTTCAGCCCTGGCCCGTAGCGGGCGGCTCGTCGGCTCCCGGCGCAGGGGTCGGCGCTAGTCTTGGCGCGGGCGCCTTGGCCGCAACGCCCGTGATGCGCGGGGTGCACTCGCTGGCGAACCAGCCGGCGGTCACCGGGGCGCCGTCGAGCAGGCGCTTGGCGACCGGCACGATCTGCTCGCCGATCAGCATGCCCAAGAGGCCAATCAGCGCGATGGCGGGCGGCGCGGGCGAACGCACGTTGATCAGGCCATACAGCAAGCCGGCCAGCACACCGGCGCCCAGCGATATCAGGTACATGGCCTGCTCCTTGACGTGAATTGGGTTGTGACCGGGCCGGACGCGGCGCCTGACGGGATGAAGTATCGCTACCCGCCCGACCTGGCGATAGAATCAGACTGCTATTTTTCGCGCCCGGGGCTTGGTGGCGCCGGCGCTTGCCGCTACCATGGCTGGATACCGATTCCAGGATGCCTACTTGCTCAAGCTCAGCCTCGACGCCCTTCAGATCATCGACACCATCGCCCGCCGCGGCTCGTTCGCGGGCGCGGCCAAGGAATTGTTTCGCGTGCCGTCCACCATCTCGTACACGGTGTCCAAGCTCGAGGACGACCTGGGCGTGCGCCTGTTCGACCGCTTCGGGCCGAAGGTCACGCTGACGCCGGCCGGCCAGGCATTGCTCAAGGACGGCCGCTACCTGCTGCGCGCCGCTGGCGACCTGGAGTCGCGCGTGCGGCGTGTGGCCTCGGGCTGGGAAACGGACTTTGCGATCGGGATGGATTCGGTGCTGGGCGCGGGTGGCCTGCAGCAGGACATCGAAGACTTTTACCAGGTCGCCGACCACACGCGCCTGCGCATCGTGCGCGAGTCGCTGGGTGGTACCTGGGACGCCCTGCTCGACCGCCGCGTCGACCTGCTCGTGGGCGCTGCCGGCGACGGGCCGTCGGGCGGTGGCTACACGGCCGAACCGATCGGCACGAGCAGCTTCGTGTTCGCGGTCGCGCCGCACCATCCGCTGGCAGCGCTGGACCACGCGCTCGACAAGGCCGATCTGCTGCCATACCGCGCGATCACGGTGTCGGATTCGGCGCGCGTGCTGGGCGCGCGCACCGTGGGCATCCTGTTCGGACAGGCCACGCTGGCCGTGCCCGACATGCGCACCAAGTATGAATTCCAGGTGCAGGGGCTGGGCTTTGGCTTCCTGCCCGAGGCCTGGGCCAGGCCGGCGATTGCGCGTGGCCAGCTCATTGAAAAACAGGTGGTGGAACCCAAGCCCGACGAAACCTTTTATCTGGCCTGGCGCAGCACCGAGGACGGCGCGGCGCTCACCTGGTGGATCGACCGGATGCGCACGAGTTCACCGTTCGCGCGCATGGCCGTCGATCCGTGTGCGAGCGCGTAAACGACGAGCCGCCCCGGGCCCGGGGCGGCGTTACTGCCTGAAAATATTTACTGCGGCAGATCGAACACCAGCACTTCAGCTGCCTCGGCCTGGCCCAGCGTCACCGCCGGTTCACCGGTGATCTTGAGCGCGTCGCCACCGCCGAGCGCCACGCCGTTGACCGTGATCTGGCCACGAATCACGTGGACGTAGGCCTGGCGGCCATCGGCCAGCGCATGGGTCGCCCCATCGGCGCCGTTGAAGATGCCGGCATAAATCGATGCATCCTGGCGGATCGAGACTGAGCCATCGCGGCCATCGTTCGACGCCACCACGCGCAGCTTGCCGGTCTTCGAGGCCGTGTCGAAGTGCTTTTCTTCGTAGCGCGGCTCGGCGCCGATTTCGTTCGGCTCGATCCAGATCTGCAGGAAGTGCACGCCTTCGGTCTTCGAACCATTGAACTCACTGTGCACGACGCCCGTACCGGCGCTCATGACCTGCACATCGCCGTAGCGCAGCACCGAACCGTTGCCCATGCTGTCCTTGTGCGCCAGGGCGCCTTCGAGCACGTACGAAATGATTTCCATATTGCGGTGACCGTGCGAATCGAACCCGCGACCGGCTTCCACATGGTCATCATTGATGACGCGCAGCGGGCCGAACCCCATGTGCTTCGGATCGTGATAATGACCGAACGAAAACGAGTGCTGCGAATTCAACCAGCCAAAACTGGCGCCACCACGTTCATTGCTTTTACGGACGTTCAACATCATGTGCTCCTTTTGTGAGGTGATCATCGAGCTGCTCGACTCTGGTTGCCCCTACTGATAGCAACCGGTCCTTGCCCTGATCTCGATGCGATGGAGCCATTATGCACCGCCCCTTCGCACTTGAAAAACGAGTTATCTGCAAGGCTATCGTCAATATTTTCGATGATACATACAGTGCGGGTAGCCGCGCACGATTGAATCGCATTCGCCTGCCGCAGTGTACTCAGGTAGCATATTTACAACCATGCACAGCACCTATTCCACCGCGTTCAAGCTCCCTGACGCATCCAGCATCGATGGCGTCACCACAGACTGGGACTTCACGCCGTCACCCGTCATGCGCTGGGAGCGGCGTCAGATGGCGGAGCGCTTTGCGCGCGCCGTCCACCGGCGCCCGGCCTCGCACGTCGTCGTGCCGGCCAGCGCGCAGAAGGCGTGGATCGTGTACTTCCTGTTTGCGCCGGACGGCGTCCTGCAGTCGGCGCACCGCTTTACGCTGGCGCGGCTGCGCGAAGAAGGCTTGCCGATCCTCGTGGTGTGCAGCTGTGCGGACAAATCCCGGATGCCGGCCGATTTGCCGGCCCTGTGCGATGCGCTGTTGTGGAAAGCGACGCCAGGCTACGATTTTTCGGCGTACACGCTGGCGCTGCGCCATCTCAGCCGCCGCTCGCCGGGCGCCGACGTCATCGTCATGAACGATTCGGTGTTCGGGCCGTTCACGCCGCTGCGGCCCGTGCTGGACAGCGGTCGCTGGGACCTCACGGGCTTCACGGCGTCGAGCGAACTGACCAACCACGTGCAGTCGTATGCCTTTTGCCTGCGCGACGTGACGCCGGCACGCATGGCGCGCCTGGCCACGGTGTTCTTTCCGTTCGGCGCCCTGAGCGCGCCGCAGGACGTCATTGCGCTGCAGGAGACGCGCATGGCGCGCGTGGCCGCGCGCTCGATGACGGTCGGCGCGCTGTGGTTCAGCGACGCCACCCGGGTCCACAACCCCACCCTCGTCAAGCCGATGGAACTGCTCGATGCCGGCTTCCCGTTCCTCAAGCGGGCCTTGCTGACCAAGAGCAGCAACTATATCGAACGCGACGTCGTGCTCGAGCGGCTGGCCCGCCTCGGCCACCCGCTCGACGTTTGACGTGTGACGTATCGGCTCAGAACTTCAACGCCGCGCGCGCGTAGTAATAACCACCGTTGATGCCATATGGCGAGAAGCCCGGGTAGATCGTCACCGCACCGTTGTCCAGATTGGCGCGCTGCTCGGCCAGCGTCAGTGCGTTGACCTTGTCCGGGTACTCGTTGAACAGGTTGTTCGCGCCCAGCGACAGGCTCCAGGCCTTGCTGATCTGGTAGCTCACTTCCAGGTCGGTCAGCAGGCTGGCCTTGATCCGGTTTTCGCGATACACCGCGCCGTCGGTAGAGAACTGCTCGGATGACTTGCCGAAGTAGTTCTCGCGCAGGTTCACGGTCCAGTCACCCATGCGCCACAGGCCGCCCAGATTCAACCGCACCTTTGGCGAAGCCGTTTCCAGGTGCGAGATCGCGGTGGCGTCGAGCAGCGTCTGCGCGCCCAGCTGCGTCGGCGCCTGGTTGATCTTGATGACCTCGACCTTGTTGTAATTGGCCGCGGCCGACCAGTCCACGCGGCCGTAAGCGCCGTAGTTGCTGCTCAGGGTGGCGACGAGTTCAGCGCCGCGGCTGCGGGTGTTGACCGCATTGGTGAAGATGTTGATACCGGTCTGCACGACGGTCGGATCGAGCACATTGCCATTGGCCAGGATTGCCGCCGTGACGGCCGGCGAATTGATGGCGCCGCCCGAACCGTATAACGAGCCGCTGCCGACGATGCGGTCGCGGATCGTGATCTGGTAGGCGTCGAGCGTGACGGACATGCCGGCCATCGGATTGAGCACCAGGCCCGCGCTGATATTGGTCGACGCTTCCGGCTTCAGGCCGTCGATCCCCACCAGCCGGGCGCCCGGCGAATTCGGCGCCAGTTGCACAAAGGCGCTGCGTGGCGACACGTTGGTGGCCGAATAAAACGATTCGGCCAGTGTCGGCGCGCGAAAGCCATTACTGTAGGTGGCCCGCACGGCCACGTCCGGCGTGAAGTCGTAACGGCTCGTGAGCTTGCCGACCTTGGCGTTGCCGAAGTCGCTGAAATCCTCGAAGCGTCCGGCGATGTCGATCGTCCAGCCAGCCACGGGCTGCACGGCAATATTCGCGTAGACCGCCTTGTTGTTGCGGCTGTGTTTGCCGGCGTCGGTCAGCGAAAAGCCCGGGAACGATTGCGCGCCTTCCTTGTAGCGCGATGCGGCGTCGCCCGCAACGATCGCGTAGGTGTCGCGGCGGTGCTCGAGGCCCAGCGCCAGCGTCAGCGGCGTAGCCATGCCGGCGTCGAACTCGCGCCGCAGGTCGAGGTTGTTGGTCCATTGGCTGGCCTGGAATTGCCCGGCCTTGAAGGACAGCGGTGTCGCACCCGTATCGGCAAACAGCGAGATATTGGCCGAATTGGCCACACCCAGCTTGGCCACGTCCTTGCCGTAGGTGCTGGATAAGTCCCAGTTCCAGTTGCCGAACACCTTGCCCTTGATGCCGAACGTGAACGCATAGTCTTCTTCGTCGAACGTCTCCTGCGGGCTGAAACCCAGCGGGTAGATCGCGGGCAGGCGGTTGGGCATGCGGTAGTTCTCGAAGGCGCGCGCTTCCTTCTTGCCGTAGGTGGCAAAGCTGTACAACTCGGTGTCGCCACCCAGGTCCACGCCGAAATTGGCCGCGAAGATGTGCTGGCGGTACTGGGCGTCGCCCTGGATCTTGTTCAGGTACGGGTAGCCCGGCGCATTGACGAGCGACGGCATCGCCGCCATCGTTGCCGGATCGACGACACGCGGATCGATCCCGCCGCGCTCCGAAAAGCCGTGGTACTTGGTTTCCGCCGTCAGCGACAGGTAAGCATCGGTGAATGGGGTCAGGCCGATATTGGCCATGCCGTCGCCCGTGTGCCCGCCGCCGTCCATGTAGCCACCGCCACTCACGTTGGCGCTGCCGCCACGGTAATTCGACTTGAGGATGATGTTGATGACGCCGGCAATGGCATCGGTGCCGTATTGCGCGGCCGCGCCGTCCTGCAGCACTTCGACGCGCTCGATCGCCGCCACCGGAATGAAGTTCAGGTCGGCCGCGGCGCCGCCCTGGAAGGCGCCGGCCAGCACGGCCAGGTTGGCGGTGCCATGCCGGCGCTTGCCGTTGACCAGCACCAGCGTGTTGTTCGGCGACAGGCCGCGCAGGCGTGCCGACAGCGTCATCGCCGCCATGTCGCTGCCGAAGGCCTGGGCATTGAGCGACGGCAGGTTCTGGGCCAGGGCCTGGATCAGGTCGGGCTGGCCGGTGCGGGCCAGCGACGACGCGTCGAGCACCTGGATCGGCGAGGCGCTGTCCTCGACCGTCAGGCCGGCGGCGCGCGTGCCCGTGACGATCACGACGCCGGTACTGGCAAGCGCGGGGGCGTCTGGCGCGACGGCCGCCGCCGCCGCGGTGTCGACAACTGAGTCGACAGCGGGATCGACCGCCTTGTCGGCGGCGTGACCCGGCACGCCCCACGACAGCAAGGCGGCTGCAACACTGGTATGAAGGATGGTCTTGTACATGGTGGCTCCCTGTTGGCCTAGTTTGTTATTGGTCTGGTTGGCGTGGCCCGGCGCGCGCCGCGCCGCTTACTTCTTCGCTGCCACGACTTCGATTTCCACGAGCCAGCCGGCATTACTCAGGCCCGCCACCTGCATCACCGCGCGCGCCGGCAGGTTGGGCTGGGCGCCGCCAAAGAACTGGGTGTAGCCGGCCATGAAGCCGGTGACGTCGGCGCGCCCTTTCTGCGCCGGATCCCCCACCAGGAACACCTGCATCTTGACGACGTCGCCCATGCCAAGCCCCATGCCGGCGAGGATCTCCTTGATCTTCTGGAGCACGCCGACCGTCTGCGTTTTGGTGTCGCCAAAGGCTGCGATGGTGTCGGGGCCGGCCGCCTTGTCGACGATGGGCGGCACCTGACCGCTGATGAAGTGGATCGTCGCGCCGGGCGGCACCGACACGGCCAGGGCGATCGGGAAATCCGAGTTCGGGATCTTGTGGCGCACGATGTCCGTGGCTGCGGCGCTGGCAATGGCCGGCACCAGCAACAGCGCAGCGGCCAGGCACGAGGTAGAGCGGAGAGCGGCAAAGGTCATTGGATCGTCTTTCATGGGCATGGGAAGGAAAGGAAAGGAAAGCCTCAGTGCTTGTTGCCGAAGCGGCTGTCGCCCGCCGGTGCGACCTGCAGCGCCGCGCGCCGCATGGTGACCTCGGCGCCGGTGATTGGCGGCGCACGGTTGCCCCAGCTGCTGCGCGCATAGGTCAGCACGGCGGCGATATCGGCGTCATCCAGGCTGGTGCTGAAATCGGGCATGCCGCCGCGCCCCTTGAGCAGCACCTCGGCCGCCGCATCGGCCGGCCCGATGGCGACCGGGCTGGCGACGAGCGCCGGGAACGCGCCGGGAATGCCGCGGCCATTGGCCTGGTGGCAGGCCGCGCAGTTCTTTGCGAACAGGATCTTGCCGTCTGCCGGCGCGGGTGCCTGCGCCTGGACTGCGCCTGTCCACAGAACGGCGCTTGCGAGCGCAACGATGGAGGTTTTCATGCGCTGGCCCTCCGGTGCAGCGTCTCGACCTGCTGCCATGCCGATTCAATGGCGCCGGCTTGCCAGCCGGTCAGGTAGCTCAGGTGTTCGCCGGCCAGCAACACCCGGCGCTCGCCGTCGAGCAAAATCGGGTAGGCGCTCTTGCGCGCGGCGTCGGTCCATTCGGCCCAGCCGCCCAGGCTGTACTGCACGCGGTGCCAGGCAACCGAGAAGCTGCTCTCGTAGCTTGCACGGTAGGCAGGAAAGATCTTTTCGCCGGCTGCGAGGGCGAACTCGGTCCGCTCGCCAGGGGTCATCCCGCTGACTTCAATGGCGTCGAGCGCGTAGTGGTAGTAGCCCAGCACGACACCCTTTTTCTGCTGCCAGCCGCCGGACGGCAACGAGATCGTGTTGATCCCTTTCAGATCGGTCAGCACGTGGCCGCCGTAGATGTGGTCGTCTTCTTCCCAGAAGCGCCGTCCCATCTGCAGGCCGATCTTGCCGACCGGCGCGTACGGGACGGCCTTGATCGCGGCCTTGAATCCGTCGGAGAAATCGGTATCGATCATGCGCAGCACCGACAGCGGCACCGTGCACACGCAATAATCGGCCGTGACGCGCGAGAGCGCGCCGCTGGCCGTGTCGCGCACGTCGATCGTGACCTTGTCGTCGCCCTGGCGGATGCGCTGGACTTCGGCGTGGTAGCGGATGCGGCCGCCCAGCCGGCTGGCGAAGGCGCGTGGGATCGCGTCCATGCCGCCGACCGGCTGGAACATCGTGGCGTGCATCGGGAACTCCTGCACGGCGCTGTAGACCTTGCCGACCCGGGCGGCCAGCAGATCGTGAAACGCCAGCGGATCGGACGGCGTGCCGGCGCCCGGCACCAGCCCCGCACCGGGGTTGGTGGCAAAGCCACGGCCGCTGCGGCCCTTGTAGGCCAGGTCGGCCGCGTCCAGCGCCCCTTCGTGCTTGAGGTAATCGAGCAGCAGGCGCTGGTCGTCGCCGGTCAGTTGTGTGTCGAGCGCGTGGCCGGTAACCGATTTGGCCAGCAGTTCGGCGACGTGGCCGCGCATGTCGGCCTTGATCTGGGCGCCGCGCAGGCGCTGCTTCGACAGCGGCCCGCCATCCTCGAGATACACGTACGCATGGTCATTCTCGTTGACCATCACTTCGAGCGGCACCTTGAACTGGCGCGCGTAGTAGAGCGTGGACTGGTGATCCAGCGGGATGCGCCACGGGCCGTGGTTGATGTACTGGCCCGCGTCGAAGCGGCACTGCTGGGCCTCGCCGCCCAGTTCGTGCAGCTTGAAATCCTTGCGCGCCGTCTGGCAGCGCCCGCCCGCATAGGGCCGCGCCTCGAGCACCTGGACTTCGTAGCCCAGCTTGCCCAATTCGTAGGCTGCCGTCAGGCCGGCAAGACCGGCACCCAGCACGACCACTTTCTTGCCCTTGCCAGAGCCTGTGAGTACGGGCGGCGTCGTGGTCCGGGAGGCGATCCCCATGCCCCAGGCATTCATTGAACCCATCAACAGCGCCGAACCGCCAACGGCAGCGGCGCGGTACAAAAACTCACGTCGGGTCAACGACGGTGTCAAACGTTTCATTCCTACCTTCACTTGGCGTTACTGAAAGACCGTGCAACTAATGGCCTATCAGCAATACCTGTGCCAAGTGACTGATGAAATCGTCAATACCGACGATATTAAAATAAAGTACAGCGCCTTTTCTGCCCAACGTAAGCCCGGCGTAAGCGCAATCCTGCGAACAAGATTCCGATAGGGTGATTTTCCAGTCGTATTGACAAACGTAACGCAGCAGGCGGGATTCGCGTCGCATGCCGCGTCGATACTTTATTTATCCTGACCCGCCCAGGATCGTGCTCAGCCAGCATATCGGCCCCACGCACGTGCCGGGAGCATGCCAAATCGTGACTGCACCATTGTGGCGTAAATACGCACTTCATTGGATGCGATCGATGTCGTCGCGTTCCAGCCAGTAGTTGAACTGGCCATAGCTGGGAATCGCGCCGCGCGGGTAATCGGCGAAGTGCTCGCGCAGCATCTGGCGGTACGCTGCCGGCCGCGAGAAGCGCGGATGGGTGGCGGCAAACTGTGCAGCAGCGGCCAGGAACAGCGCCCGCAGCGCAGCGTCGGTATTCGTGCCCGCATTGGCGCTGCTCGTCGCACCATTGCGCGGACGGCCGCGCTTGACGCCGGCGCTGGCCGCCCGCGTCTTGCCACGCGCGCCGGAGTTGGCGTAATCGGGCAGCAACGCGTCGATTGTCTGGCCCCGCTCCCAGTAGCGGCGCAGGTAGCGCATGAGGCTGGCGACGGAGATCCGGTGGGCGCGACTGTAGGCACTGAGCAAGGCTGCGCGCGGGCGCGGCAAATAGAGTTGCGGCAGGTCGTGGTGCAAGGCCGTGACGGCATCCCACGCCTTCATCTGCAGCAGGTGGTGTTTGCCGGATGGCGCATCGACGCGCGGCGCGCGGCAAGGGTCAGCGAGCAGCAACCGGGCGCGCCGCGTCGACACGTCCGCTACCAGCACGTGCAGCGGCGTGCTGCGCGGTGTCGCGCTTGGGCGCCGCAGTGCAAAGGTATAGGCCACGGACTGCGTGACGTCGATCCACAGGATCCGCACCAGATGGCCCGGGGGATCGCGGTATTCGAGGACATCGTTCTGCAAGAACATCGGCCGCTCCTGGCGTTGAGTTCATTGCTTATATGCAAAGAACGCGCCAGGCACGGTCATGGCGGCCCGCGCCGGGGCCGCCGACAGATCATTTCTGCGCCAGGATCCATTTCGCCAGCACCTTGGCTTCGGCGTCCGTTACCTGCGGATTGGCCGGCATCGGGATCGGGCCCCAGGTGCCGCTGCTGCCTTTCTGGATCTTCTGGATCAGGCGCGCTTCGGCGCCGGCATCCTTTGCATACTTGGCCGCGACATCCTTGTAGGCCGGCCCGACCAGTTTGGTGCCGACGGCGTGGCAGGCCATACAGGCGCGGGCCTTGGCCAGGTCGGGGTTCGCCTGGGCGGCGGGGGTGGCGGCGACGGCAAAGGTCGCTGCCAGTGTCAGGGTCAGGTATTTCTTCATGATGCTCCAGTGGCTGGGTTGATCGCAAGGCGCAGGCGCCCTGGCGGGCACCACCTGACATCATAGCGGGAAACCCCATCGGCATGGGCTGCACGGCGCCGCATGACCAGCCTCCGACACGCTCGTCATTAAATTTGAATGGGAATGATTCGCATTACCAATTAGAATGACGCCGTTCTGCGGAATTTACCTGTTTTTACGTGTTTACGCAGAAATTTGCTTCGAATGATAAAAAGGATGCCTGAAGAATGACTGATCGTTTGCCTGCCCCGCGGTGTGCCCGCACCCTATTGAGTCTGGCCATCGGCGCGATGCCGCTCGCCGGTTTTGCCGCTGACCGGTCTGCTGACGATTTGCCGGCAACCATGCCGACTGTGGTCGTGACGGCAGCCGGCTTCGAGCAGACGATCCGTGAAGCGCCCGCCTCGATCACGGTGCTGACCCGTGAACAGCTCGAGAAAGAGCGCTTCGGCAATCTGGCGCAGGCGCTGGAAAGCGTGGAAGGCATCGACGTCGGCGCAGCCGGTGACAAGACCGGCGGGATGAACATCAGCATCCGGGGCATGCCGAGCGACTACACGCTGATCCTGATCGACGGCCGGCGCCAGAACGCGGCCGGCAACGTCACGCCAAATGGCTTCGGCGGCACCTCGACCAGCTTCATGCCGCCTGTCAGCGCCATCGAGCGCATCGAAGTCATCCGCGGTCCGATGTCGACGCTGTATGGCTCGGACGCCATGGGCGGCGTGATCAACATCATCACGCGCAAGGTCGGCAAGCGCTGGGCCGGTTCGGTGGCAGCCGACTACACGCTGCAGGAGGACGCCCAGTTCGGTGACGTCAAGGGCGCCAGGTTCTACCTGAGCGGCCCGCTCAAGACCGACGTGCTGGGACTCTCGCTGCGCGGCAGCACCCTGCGCCGCGACGAGGCCAGCATCTCGTACGACGAGATCAATCCGGCCCGGCCGCTGGTCCAGAACGCGAACCCCGTCAAGCAGAAGATCGACAACGTGGGCGCGCGACTGGCGTTCACCCCGCACCGCAACCATGAGTTCCTGCTCGACGTCGACAGGACGCGCCAGACCTATGACAACACGCGCGGCCAGCTCGGCACGCTGGGCACGGGCGGCTACGGGCCGGAGCAACAATACAACCGCGAACAAACCACGCTGTCGTACAAGGCGCGCCTGCCGTTCGGCACCTGGGACAGCAGCTATATGGTGAACAACACGGAAACCATCGGCCGCACGATTCCGCCGGGTACGCCGGGCGCAGTACCGGGCACGCCCCGCACGCTGGAAGTCGAGAGCAAGGTGTTCGACACGAAGCTCCTGGTGCCATGGGGCACGCACCTGACCACCATCGGCGCCCAGCACTGGGATGCGGAGATGATCGACGGCGTCGCGCCGCAAGCATTCGCCTTCACGCAGAAAGCCCTGTTCGTGGAAGACGAGTGGCGCCTGCACGAGCAGGTGTCGCTGACGATCGGTGCGCGCTACGACGACCACAGCATCTTTGGCGGCCAGACGAGCCCCCGCGGCTACCTGGTCTGGAGCGCCTCGCCCCGCTGGACCGTCAAGGGCGGCGTGAGCAAAGGCTACAAGACCCCGCGCGTCGAGCAGCTCACCCCTGGCATCAACGGCTTCGGTGGCCAGGGCACGATCCCGCTCGTGGGCAGCCCGAACCTGCAACCCGAAACCAGCGTCACCACCGAACTGGGCGCCTACTTCGACAATGGCGCCGGCTGGACCGCGAATGCCACGGTCTTCAACAACGATTTCAAGGACAAGATCACCAGCGGTACTGGCCTGATTAATTGCACCTACCGCCCGGCGCCCAACCGGCCGGGCTGCGTCAGCTTCGGCAACTGGCCGAACGTCGACGCCTTCGGCCAGTCGATCAATGTCGACGAGGCCGTCACGCGCGGTGTCGAACTCGCCACCCGCTTCCCGCTCGCCGCCGGCTGGGCCGCCAGTGCCAACTACACGTACACCGACAGCGAACAGGAAAGCGGCGAGAATGCCGGCAAACCGCTGTCGGACACGCCGAAGCACGCGTTCAATGCGCGCCTGACGTGGGACGTGTCGCCCGACTGGAATGCGTGGCTGCGCGCCGAGCACCGCAGCGAGCGCTTCCGCGATCCGGGGACGTCAGCCGCCACCCGCGCGGCGCGCGACGCGCTGGGGGACTTCAAGGGCTACACGATGCTGCACCTTGGCACCAGTTACCAGGTCACGCCAGCCGTCACGCTCAATGCCGCGATCTACAATCTGCTGGATAAAGATTTCATCGACTACCGGCCGTATCGCGCAACGCCGGCGGCAGCGCCGACCTACAGCAGCGTCTACGTCAACAATCTTGACGGGCGCCGTCTGTGGCTGTCGATGAACGTGGACTTCTGAGCGGCGGATGAAGCGGCGCTAGGCATCCGCCAGGCGCAGATCGGGGTCGGCCTCGAACACCCCGGCCAGCCAGCTGGCAAATGCCTGCAGGCGGGGATTGGCGATGCGCCCGCGCGGGTACAGCAGCGACACCGGCATCGGCGTCGGGCACATGGCGGGCAGCACGACGGCCAGCGCGCCCTGCGCCACGTGCGTGCGCACCTGGTAGCGCGCCAGTTGCGCCAGCCCCAGTCCCTGCAGCGCGCACAGCAAGTTGGCCTCGGCATCGTTCACGGCGATGCCGCCATCGATGGCCACCCGGACTACGCTCCCCGTGCCCTCTTCTTTCTCTTCACCCGCGAGCGTCCACTCGAACGCGCGGCCGGTGCGGCCGGAGAAATGCACGATCGCATCGTGCTGGGCCAACGCATCGACCGTTGCAGGCGTGCCCCGTTTCGCCAAGTAGCCGGGCGTGGCAGCAATGACAAAACGCATCAGGCCGATCCGGCGCGCGACCAGGCTGGAATCGGGCAAGTCGCCCACGCGCAACGCGCAATCGATGCCTTCGGCGGTCAGGTCGACCAGGCGGTCGCCCAGGCTGATGGTCAGATCGAGCGCCGGATATGCCTGGCGAAACTCGCCAATGCGCGGCAGCACGATCGCGCGGCCCAGCGAGCCCGGCAGATCGACGCGCAGCCGCCCCTGCATCCGGCCCGCGTGCTCGCCCAGAAAGTCGGCTTCGGCGTCGTCGATGGCAGCCAGGATGGCGTTGCAGTGGGCGTAGTAGCGCTCGCCCTCGGGCGTCAGTGACAACCGGCGAGTCGTGCGCTGCAGCAGTTGTGCGCCCAGATAGCGTTCGAGATTTTGCAGCGTCGCCGTCAGCGAGGCACGTGGCAAGTCCAGCGACTCGGCCGCGCGCGTAAAACTGTTCGCCTCGACGATGCGCACGAACGTCTGCATCGCTTTCACCTTGTCCATGATTGTTCATATAAAGTGAATGGTATAAGCGCATTATGCCATGATTATCTTTATGGGCGAACTGGCTACCATGGCGTCATTCCCTCACTCAATTCCATGGAGTTCGCCATGAACACCCCCAGGTCATCATCCATCTCGTCCGGCATGGTCATGCTACTGGCAGCTGCCGCCGGCATCATCGTCGCCAATCTCTACTATGCGCAGCCGCTCGTCGGCCCGATCGGCGCTGCGCTGGGCCTGCCGCCGGCAGCGGCCGGGCTGATCGTCACGCTGACCCAGATCGGCTACACGCTGGGACTTCTGTTCATCGTGCCGCTGGGCGACCTGGTGGAAAACCGGCGCCTGATCGTCACCGGTCTTCTCGTCACGAGCGCTGCCTTGCTGGTCGCGGCCACCGCCACCACCGCGTGGGCATTCCTGCTGGCCGCGCTGACCATCGGCCTCGGTGCCGTGGTGGCCCAGGTGCTGGTGCCGTTTGCCGCGCACCTGGCGCCGGAAGCCACGCGCGGCCAGATCGTCGGCAAGGTGGTTAGTGGCCTGCTGCTGGGGATCATGGTGGCGCGGCCGGTCGCGAGCGTGCTCGCAGGCCTGGGCGGATGGCAAACCGTGTTCGGGATCGCCGCCGCGCTGGTTGCCCTGCTGGCCGTGGTCCTGCAGCTGAAGTTGCCGCTGCGCCAGCCAACGGCGACACAACCGTACCGGCGCCTGATCGGCTCGCTGTGGCCGTTGCTGGCAACAACCGTGGTGCTGCGCCAGCGCGCGCTGTATCACGCTGGCCTGTTCGGCGCCTTCAGCCTGTTCTGGACCGTGGCCCCGCAAGCGCTGGCCGGCCCCGCCTTCGGCCTCACACAGAACGGGATCGCGCTGTTTGCCCTGGTCGGCATGGCCGGCGCCGTGGCCTCGCCTGTTGCCGGGCGCCTGGCCGATGCCGGCCACACGCTGCAAGCCACTGCCGTTGCCCTGGTTGTCGGCGCGCTGAGCTTCCTGCTGCCCCTGTTTGCACCGGCGTCAAAACCGGTCGCGCTCGGCTTGCTGGCCGTGGCCGCCATCGCCCTGGACGCTGCGGTCGCCGCCAACCTGGTGCTGGGCCAGCGCGCGCTGTTCGCGCTGGGCGCCGACATGCGCAGCCGGCTGAACGGTCTGTACTTCGCGCTGTTCTTTGCCGGCGGCGCGGTCGGTTCCGCGCTGGGCGGCTGGGTATATGCGTCGTATGGCTGGCACGCGGCGCTGCTGGTCGGCATGCTGCTGCCAGCGCTGGCGCTGCCGGTCTGGATCCACGAAGCCACCAGGCATGCGGCCGCACGCCAGAGTGCATAGACCACGCGCCGGATTAAGATGTGTTTTAATCAACCTTTATCCTGATCCGGAGCACGCAATGCACACGAACGACCAAGGCGCGACGCCGACCAAAGCCGAACTGGACGAAGCCGCGCTGAACATGGCGCGCAATATGTTCCAGTACGCGCGCTCAGGCGACGCCGATCACCTCGCCGCCTTCCTGTCGCGCGGCCTGCCGCCGAACCTGCGCAACGAAAAAGGCGACAGCCTCCTGATGCTGGCCAGCTACCACTGCCACCTGGAGGCGACGCGGGTATTGCTCGAGCACGGCGCCGATCCGCACCTGATCAACGATGCTGGCCAAACGCCGTTGCACGGCGCGGCGTTCAAGGGCGACCTGGCGGTCACGACGCTGTTGCTTGACAAGGGCGCGTTGCCGGACTTTGCCGGCCCGTCCGGCCGCACGGCGCTGATGTTCGCCGCAATGTTCAACCGCGTCGCCATTGCCAAGCTGCTGATGGAACGCGGCGCCGACCCGTCAGCGCGTGATGGGGCCGGCACGACCGCCTACGATGCAGCGATCAAGATGGGCGCGGCCGACACTGCGGCCTTGCTGGCGCCGGCGAACTGACGACGCCGACCCTGCATCAGGCGCTGCTGATCAGGCGCTGCTGATCAGGCTTTGCTGCGCGCCGACCGCTGACGCCGGCGCGCCCACCAGGCCGCCACCAGGCCGAGGCCGACGATGGCGCCCGTGGCCGGTTCCGGCACCGCGATCGCTTCCGGGGCCGCAGCCATCAGCATGCCGCTGGCGCCACTGCAGTCGGGATACTGGAGACCGCACCCGAACGGCTCATCGCTGTTGGCGTCGGTCACGCTGAACAGCGCGCCCTGGCTCACCATGCGAAAGTCGGAATTGCCATCCGAGGCGAAGATGCTGCCGCCGAGCAGGCCACCCGCCAGAAATGTCACGTCCATGACGATGCGGTCGTAATAATTGCGCGGCGGCGTGAGGTAGCCGTAGTCGATCAGGTTGTGCTGGCCGCTGACGGTCGGATGATCGAACCAGTAGCGCAGCGACAATAGGCTCGACTGCGGATCCAGGCATGGCGGACCGATGTCGCATTCGTTACGGATATTCAGGTACAGCGAACCGGCGGCGACGGCTTCGTCGGAGAACGCCAGTTCCAGGTTGAGGCCGGTAGGCATCGAGCTGGACGCGCTCACTTGCTGCCAGCTGTAGGTAACCGCGGCCTGGGCCGGCAGTGCCAGAGTGGCAGCCAGCAATGCGACGATGGGGGCAATGCGCGTCATCAGTGATCTCCTCGGAAAGGTCCTACGGTACCTCAGCAAGAATCGCGCCCATGAATCCGGTTCCAGCATCCCCTTGATTCTAAACAACATTTATGACGGATGCGTAGGTTGCGGCGTCAACGTGTCAAATTATCCGACAAAGGATGTCACAATCGCAACGGTCAATGCTGGGATCACCCGCGCCCGTTCTGCAGCTACCGCCGTCCGGCGCATCCCCTATAATCGTGGGCGCCCCGACGCCGGGGCGCGACTCCACTTACCCGAAGGACCCCGATGAAAGCCCTGCCCCTGCCCGTCCTCATGCTCGCCCTGCTGACCGCCAGCAGTACTGCACTTGCCGACGATGCCGCCTTGCTCAGATGCCGGACCCTGAGCGACACCGCCATGCGCGTGGCGTGCTACGACGCGATTCCTGTCGGCGCCACCGGTCCGGGCGCTGCTGCTGCCACTGCTGCTGCCACTACACCGGCCCGTACGCCGGAACAGAACTTCGGGCTGGAAGCGGTCAAGCAGCGTGAAGCGCAGCCAGCGTCGATACGCAGCACGGTCGTGGGCGACTTCGATGGCTGGGGCCCCGGCTCGCAGATCCGCCTGGCCAATGGCCAGGTCTGGCGCGTCATCGACGGCAGCGACGCCGTCCTGCCGCGCACGAAGGATGCGGCGGTGACCATCGAGCGCAACGTGTTCGGCACGCTGTTCCTGAAAGTCGATGGCGGCAACAGCTCGGCCAAAGTGCGCCGGGTGAAATAAACGCTAGGCGGGCGTGCGCACCATGTACAACGCGCCGGGCGGATAGGTGTGCAGGCCGGCGCACTGCGTCGAGGCGGCGCGCCAGCCCAGCGCATGCCAGAATCGCGCGCTGTCCTGCACCGATACCAGGGCCGCATGTGCCAGTCCGAGCGTGCGCGCGCAACGCAATGCGTCGTCCACCAGCGCGCGCGCCATCCCACGCCCCAGTGCGCACGCTTCGATTGCCAGGTCGTGCAGGTACAGGGTGTCCGGCTGGTCCGAAACGGTGAACGGGGCGTTCAGGTCCGTGACCAGCCCCAGACGCGACGGATAGGTAAACAGGTAACCGCGCACGCTGCCCTCGTGCAGGCCAACCAGACAGGTGCCGTGCGCCGCCGCTATCCGGCTTGCCACCACCGCGGCCGGCTCCTGCATCGCGGCCGGATAACAGGCGGCCTGGATGCGCAGCACGGCATCGAGATCGGTGGACAGCATCGGGCGCAGGGAGATCGACATGAGAGATGGTAGGGCGAAAAAACGCGCATCGTAGCATGCGCTTGACGCCCGTCCTGGCATCGCGCATTCTAGCTGTCTTGACAACATCGACTCATCACCGACAGGAACCAGCATGCGCAGCACCAGCGAAGCCACGCCGTCAACCCGCCCCGAATACATTCTCCACGCCAGCTGCCCGGCCGGCATCGGCATCGTCGCGGCCGTTGCGACCTTCCTGGCCGAACGCGATTGCTACATCTGCGCGCTCGAGCAGTTCGACGATGATTCCACCGCACGCTTCTTCATGCGCGCCGTATTCCGCCAGCAGGACAAGTCGCCGGCCATCGACGCCATCCGCACCGAATTCGACAGCATGGTCGCGACGCGCCTGGACATGGGCTGGAAAATCTACGATCCACTCGACCCGGTGCGCACCGTGATCATGGTCTCGAAGACCGATCACTGCCTGGACGACCTGCTGTACCGCCGCCGTACGGGCGAACTCAATCTGTCGATCACGGCGGTCGTATCGAACCACCTCGACCTGCGCCCGATGGTCGAGCGCGAAGGCATCCGCTTCATCTTCCTGCCGGTCACCAAGGACAACAAGGCGCAGCAAGAGGCGCGCCTGCTGGAAATCGTCGACGAGACCGACTCCGAACTCGTGGTCCTGGCGCGCTATATGCAGATCCTGTCGGATGGGCTGGCGCGCCGCCTGGCCGGCAAGTGCATCAATATCCACCACTCATTTTTGCCCGGGTTCAAGGGCGCCAAGCCGTACCAGCAGGCGTTCGACCGGGGCGTCAAGCTGATCGGTGCAACGGCCCACTATGCCACGCCCGACCTGGACGAAGGCCCGATCATCGAACAGGTGCTCACGCGCGTGGACCACAACTACCGGGTCGACCAGCTCACCCGCGTAGGGCGCGACAATGAATGCCTGGCGCTGGCCACGGCGGTCAAGTTCCACATCGAGCGCCGTGTGTTCGTGGACGGCAACAAGACCGTCGTGTTCCGCGGACCGTAATGACAGTGATAACAATGTTGACTTATACTTAATGTAGGTGCGCTATCTAACCGTCGCAAATGTAACAGGACGTTATGTTCATACCTTCTCACAGAGGGGAAAAACATGGAACATCAACAGCAGCATCCGGTGCGCCTGCGCATCAACGGCCAGGACCGGGAATTCAACGTCGAATCGTGGGTAACGCTGCTTGACCTGCTGCGCGAGCGCGCAGGCATGACCGGCACCAAGAAGGGTTGCGATCAGGGCCAGTGCGGCGCCTGCACCGTGCTCGTGGACGGCAAACGGATCAACTCGTGCCTGACGCTGGCCGTCATGCAGGACGGCCGCGAGATCACCACCGTCGAAGGCCTGGCCACCGGCGAAGACCTGCACCCGCTGCAGCAGGCATTCATCGACTGCGACGCGTTCCAGTGTGGCTACTGTACGCCGGGCCAGCTGTGTTCGGCCGTGGGCCTGATCAACGAAGGCCAGGCCACGTCGCGCGACGACGTGCGTGAACTCATGAGCGGCAACCTGTGCCGCTGCGGCGCGTACCCGCAGATCGCCGATGCGGTCATCAAGGTTCTCGACATGCGCGAGACGAAAAAAACCACCGAGGGCTTCACGACCGGGGCGGTGCTGTCATGAACCCGTTCGCCTTTACCCAAGCCACGGACGTCGACGCGGCGCTGGCCGCCCTGCTCGACCCTGATACCCGCCCGATCGCCGGCGGCACCAATCTGCTCGACCTGATGAAGGAAAGCGTGATGAAGCCGTCACGCCTGGTCGACATCAACAACCTCGGCCTGGACCAGGTTGAAGAAAAAGACGGCGGCCTGCTGCTTGGCGCCCTTGCCCGCAACGCGGACACGGCCTACCACCCGGTGGTGCGCGAGCGCTATCCGCTGCTGTCGTCGGCGATCCTGGCCGGCGCCTCGCCGCAACTGCGCAATATGGCGTCCAACGGCGGCAACCTGATGCAGCGCACCCGCTGCGTATACTTCTATGACGTCGGCACGGCCTGCAACAAGCGCGAACCCGGCACCGGCTGCCCGGCGCGCGAAGGCCTGAACCGCCAGCTGGCAATCCTGGGCACCAGCGAAAGCTGCATCGCCACCCACCCGTCGGACATGTGCGTGGCCCTGCGCGCGCTCGACGCGACGGTGCACGTGCGCTCGATGAGCGGCGCGCGCGACATCCCGTTCGCCGAGTTCCACCGCCTGCCGGGCGATACGCCCCAGATCGACAACACGCTGCAGCCAGGCGAGATGATCACCCACATCACCGTGCCCGAAGCGGACCGCTTCATCGACCACAGCGCCTACATCAAGGTGCGCGACCGCCTGTCGTACGCGTTTGCGCTGGTGTCGGTGGCTGCTGCGCTGGACCTCGATGCCGACGGCACGATCCGCGCTGCGCGCATCGCGCTCGGCGGCGTGGCCCACAAGCCATGGCGCATCGAAGCGGCTGAAGAAGCGCTCGTCGGCCAGGCAGTGGGCGAAGCGGCCTTCCTGCAAGCCGCCGAGACGATCCTGCAAGGCGCCCAGGGCTTCGGCCAAAACGACTTCAAGCTGCCGCTGGCGCGCAACGCCATCGTGCAAGCCTTGACCACCGCCGCGCGTGGCACCGACCATGCGCGCGGACTCGATGCACAAGGAGAACAAGCATGACCGACCTGATTCCTGAACTGCGCGCGCCGAGCGCGCCGGCTGGCACCGGCCGCGTGAAAAGCGGCATGGCGGTCTCGCGCATCGACGGCCGCGCCAAGGTCACCGGTGAAGCACAATACGCCGCCGAATACTTTGCCCCCGACCTGGCCTACGGCGTGGTCGTGAGCGGCACCGTGGCCAAGGGCCGCATCACCGGCATCGACACGGCCGAGGCGCTGGGCGTCGCGGGCGTGCTGTCCGTGATGACGCACGAGAACCGCCCCAAGATGCGCTCGTTCGACCTGGCCTGGAAAGACATGACGGCCCCGGCCGGCTCGCCGTTCCGCCCCCTGTTCTCGGACGAGATCTTCTACAGCGGCCAGCCGGTGGCGCTGGTGCTGGCCGAGACGTTCGAAGCCGCGCGCTACGCTGCGTCGCTGGTGCGCGTGCACTACGATGTCGATGCGCACGAAACCAATCTGCTGGAAAGCCTTGACCAGGCCTACGAGCCACGCAAGATGAAGGCCGGTTTCGTGCCGCCAAGCTCGATCGGCGACGGTGAAAAGGCATTCGAGGCGGCCGAAGTACGGGTCGACTCGCAGTACTACAACGGCGTCGAGCACCACAATCCGATGGAGATGTTCGCCTCGACCGTGATTCGCGCTGAAAACGGCCACCTGACCATCTACGACAAGACGCAAAGCTCGCAGAACAGCCGCTGGTATGTCTCGCACGGCTTCGGCCTGTCGAGCGACGAAGTCACCGTGCGCAACCCGTACGTGGGCGGCGCCTTCGGTTCCGGCCTGCGCCCGCAGTACCAGCTGCCGCTGGCCGTGATGGGCGCGTTGCAACTGGAGCGTTCGGTGCGCGTGGTGCTGACGCGCCAGCAGATGTTCAGCTTCGGCCATCGTCCGGAAACCTGGCACCGCATCCGTCTGGGCGCTGCGCCGGACGGCACGCTCAAGGCGATCTGGCACGAAGCGATCCAGGAAACCTCGCGTCTCGAGGATTACGTCGAAGTGATCGTCAACTGGTCGGGCCAGCTGTATGCGTGCACCGACATCAAGCTCGGCTACCAGGTGGTCGCGAACGATCGCTTCACGCCGCTGGACATGCGCGCCCCGGGCGCCGCCCACGGTGTGCACGCCATGGAAGTGGCGATGGACGAGCTGGCCTACGAGTTGAAAATGGATCCGCTGGCACTGCGCCTGAAAAACTACACCGAGATCTCGCCGATCGAGGACAAGCCGTTCTCGAGCAAGGAACTGCGCGAGTGCTATCGCCAGGGCGCCGAGCGCTTCGGTTGGGAAAAGCGTCCGCTCGAGCCACGCTCGATGCAGGACGGCGACGAGCTGGTGGGCTGGGGCATGGCAACCGGCATCTGGGATGCAATGGTGATGGTCGCCCGCGTCAGCGCCGTGTTGCACAGCAACGGCCGCCTGGTCGTAAGCAGTGCAGCGACCGATATTGGCACCGGTACCTATACCGTGATGTCGATGATTGCGGCCGAGGCCATGGGGTTGCCGATGGAACTGGTGACGTTCCAACTGGGTGATTCGACGCTGCCGATGGCGCCGATCGAAGGCGGCTCATCGCACGTGACCACGGTGGGCTCGGGCGTGTTCGGTGCCTGCGAAAAGCTCAAGAAGTCGGTGCTCAAGATGGCAACGAAGATGGCCGATTCGCCGCTGGCCAAGGCGCGCCTGCGCGACGTCGAATTCGGCGACGGCGCGATTTTCCTGAAAACGGACCCGTCGCGCCGCGTGGAACTCACGCAGGTGCTGGCCAATGCGGGCGTCGATCAGGTCGAAGAGAAATACTTCATGACGCCGCAAATGCTCAAGCAGCGCAAGTACGCGCGCGCCGTGCACTCGGCCGTGTTCTGCGAAGTGCGCGTCAATGAAAAGCTAGGCATGGTGCGCGTCACGCGCGTGGTCAGCGCGATTGCGGCCGGGCGCATCATCAGCGCCAAGACGGCGGCCAGCCAGATCAGCGGCGCGGTCGTCTGGGGCATCAGCCAGGCACTGCATGAAGAAACCCATACCGATCACAAGTACGGGCGTTTCATGAACCACAATTTCGCCGAGTATCACGTGGCGGCCAATGCCGACATCCACGATATCGACGTGATCTTCGTGGAAGAAGACGACCGTATCGTCAGCAAGCAGCTCGGCGCCAAGGGCGTAGGCGAGATCGGCATCGTGGGTGTGGCGGCGGCGGTCTCAAATGCCATCTTCCATGCCACCGGTACGCGCCTGCGCACGACACCGATGACGCCAGCGAAATTGCTGCTCGGGGATCGGGAACTCCCGGTGCAGCCGCCGGTCTGACAATACGGCGCTGCAGCGACCAGAAACGCCATCTTCGGATGGCGTTTTTTGTTTTCGGATGGGCGTTTTCGGCCCATTCGTTCTTGCCCAAAAGAGCGTCATGCATACCACATACGTATTTCCACGTAGTTGCACAACAATATGTTTGCTGGTAAAACATATGGTGCGTAAGACAACGCCACAAGGGAGCACGGCACAGTCATAGTGCCGGTTGCCAAACTAAACCAAAAATGAGATCCGAGGACGACACCATGAAGCTCAAGATGCTGTGCGCAGCCGCCTGCCTGACCGCTTTCGGCACGGGCTTGGCCCATGCCCAGGCCTATCCGACCAAGACCATCACCATGATCGTGCCGTTCGCGGCCGGCGGCCCGACCGACACCGTCGCGCGCCTTGTGGCGCAATCGATGGGCACCACGCTCAAGCAGCAGATCATCGTCGAGAACGTTGGCGGTGCCGGCGGTACCATCGGCGCCGCGCGCGCCGCCAAGTCCGCACCCGACGGCTACACGCTGTTCCTGCACCACATCGGCCAGTCGACCGCGCCAGCGCTGTACCGCAAGCTGCCGTATGACGCGATCACCAGCTTCGAGCCGATCGGCCTGATCACCGACGTGCCGATGACCGTCGTCGCCAAGGCGAACTTCCCGGCCAAGGACATGAAAGAGCTGATCACGTACGTGAAAGCCAACAAGGACAAGGTCACCTACGCGCACGCGGGCCTGGGTTCGGCATCGCACCTGTGCGGCATGCTGCTGCAGACCGCGATGGGCGTCGAGCTGACCACCGTGCCGTACAAGGGCACCGGTCCGGCGATGAACGACCTGCTGGGCGGCCAGGTGGACTTCATGTGCGACCAGACCACCAACACCACCAGCCAGATCAAGGGTGGCAAGATCAAGGCCTACGGCGTGACGACCAAGACCCCGGTCGCCTCGCTGCCGAACCTGCCGACGCTGGACAAGGCTGGCCTGCCAGGCTTCGAAGTCGGTGTCTGGCACGGCCTGTACGCGCCGAAAGGCACGCCGAAGCCAACGGTCGACGCGCTGTCGAACGCGCTGCGCACCGCGCTGCGCGATCCGAACGTGGTCAAGCGCTTCGCCGACCTGGGTACCGAACCGGTCCCGACCAATCAAGCCACGCCGGAAGCGCTGCGCACGCACCTGAAGCAGCAGATCGACCTGTGGGGTCCGATCATCAAGAAAGCCGGCGCCTTCGCCGACTGATGCCCTGTTGACGACCTCGCGCCGCGCCGGCCTGTCCGGCTGCGGTGCGGCGTTGTCGCATCCGGAGCCCGGCCGCCGTCGTTGTCATCGTCGTTGTCATCGTCGTTGCGCGGGGCTGCATCCGTGATCCGCATTCACGCATTTCGAACCACTGCATCTGCATCACCGCATCTGCATCACCATAAAGGGGACCACCACCGTGCCAGCATTTATCCGCCATCCGAAAGACTTTTGGAGCGGCATCGTCTTTCTCATCTTCGGTCTGAGCGCCGTGATCATCGGCCAGGAGTATGAGCTGGGCAGTGCCGGCCGCATGGGTCCGGCCTACTTCCCGATCGCGCTGGGCATCCTGCTGTCGCTGATCGGCCTGGCGTCGTTCGTGCGCTCGTTCTTCCGTCCGGGTGAGGCGATCGGCCGCATCTATTATCGCGAGCTGACCATCGTACTGGTCGCCGTGCTGCTGTTCGGCTTCCTGGTGCGCAATGCCGGCCTGGTGCCTGCAGGCTTCCTGCTGATCCTGATCAGTTCGTACGCCAGCGATAAATTCGAATTGAAGAAGTCACTCGCGCTGGCCGCGGGCATGACGTTGTTCGCAGTTGGACTGTTCGTCAAGCTGCTTGGCTTGCCGATGCCGATCATTGGCCCTTGGCTCGGTGGGAATTAAATCATATGGAACTTTTCAGTAACCTCGCACTGGGCCTCGAGACGGCCCTGTCCATGCAAAACCTGTTCTACTGCCTGGTCGGCGTATTCGTCGGCACTGCAGTGGGCGTCCTCCCGGGCCTGGGTCCGATCGCCACCATCGCGATGCTACTGCCAGCCACGTTCGGCCTGCCACCGGAGTCGGCCCTGATCATGCTGGCCGGTATCTACTACGGCGCGCAATACGGTGGCTCAACCACCGCCATTCTGGTCAACCTGCCGGGCGAATCCTCGTCGGTGGTGACGGCACTGGACGGCTACCAGATGGCCCGCAACGGCCAGGCCGGCAAGGCGCTGGCCACCGCGGCAATCTCGTCGTTCTTTGCCGGTACCGTCGCCACGATCCTGCTGGCAGTGGCCGCGCCACCACTGGCCGACCTGGCGCTTGAATTCGGCCCGGCCGAATACTTCTCGCTGATGGTGCTGGGCCTGGTGGCTTCGGTCGTGCTGGCCAGCGGTTCGCTGCTCAAGGCCATCGGCATGGTGCTGCTGGGCCTGCTGCTGGGCGTGGTCGGTACCGACGTGAACTCGGGTTCGGCGCGCTACACCTTCGACATGCCGGAACTGGCTGACGGCATCAACTTCGTCATCGTCGCGATGGGCATGTTCGGTATCGGCGAAATCATCCGCAATCTCGAGCACAACGAAGACC